>Ga0102956_1000108_pt1 | contig 26064 bp, 18 predicted proteins | sample SalPonF2_A_D2_MG_FD_84515 | JGI IMG/M metagenome (GOLD analysis project Ga0102956, IMG submission 84515) | Salt pond soil microbial communities from South San Francisco under conditions of wetland restoration - Salt Pond MetaG SF2_A_D2_MG ...
AGCATGAATCAGTGTTCGTACTTCCTGAAAATGAATGGTGTCAAACCGGAAAGTTATTATTTCCAGAATGCAGCGATGCCTGATATTTTGGCGAGAAGCATACGCAACCTGATCTATAGCTATGAGAAAAGAGATGATAATATGCGTGCGGAAGATTTGAGAAGGCTATTGCATTATATTGATCTGACTTACGGCGATTCAGATGACGCTTCAGATTTGGATGAGTCATTTGAATAAACATTCGTATTAAGACCCGTTCCATGAGATTCACAGGTCTCGAATAACACGGTTTCAGTCTTCAAAAGTATATGTTGGATTCGATTCCGGGTAGCGGTAAGGATCGAGTTGGGTAGCTATCTCATAAAATTTTTGTGCTTCTTTTGCATTTCCTTCCAGTTGATGCACCTCTCCCGAAATTTGATACAGATCGGGAAGCGAAGGGACTTCATCCAGCAAATCTTTTAAAAGCGGTATAGCCGATTCCAGATCTTTCTCATTGACGAGCATTTTGAGCTCGATCAAGCGGAATCTGAAGGGCTTATGGCCTTCACCTAATTCTTTGATGTAATGTCTGCACCTGGAGTAAATATTACGGCTGTAATAAAAGCTTACAAGCTCATATAATACATCCTCGGATAACTCGATATGCTCCAGCTTATCTTCGAGTTGACGTAATACATCACGCTGATCCGCTTTCATCATGAGTTCTACAAGGTTTATGAGCGTATCGTGATCCCATTCTTTTTCCAGGACATCCGTTTTTACCTCGCTTGTAAACCATTCGCTGTATAGCTGCAACAAATGAGGTTCTGGATAATGCGGATTCATAATCTGGTTAAGAATCAATAACCGGTCGATAGTACCGTCATCTTTTTTACTTTCCGGAAATGTTGTCTGAATCTGCCATTTTTCATTGAATCGTTCGATATTTTTCCAGTACTGAGGACTGTCGGTATAAAGGCCGAGGTCGGAAGTTGTAATTCCAAATAAATGATCGACCGTGATATTCGGAGCAATTCCCACTTTCCAGCCTTTGTCACGCGCTTGCAGGCTGTAATCTATATCCTCGAAGTAAGCCAATTCGTATTGTTCATCAAAATGGATATCCATATCCGTTCGAAACATTATGCAAAAACTATCCAGATAATCAGCAGTGATAAGTTCATCTTCACCGTCAGCAGTAGTACCCTCAAGTTGTTGCGGATTTAATGTCCGCTCGGTTCGGGGACCAATCAATCCGTATTCAGGATGGTCATCCAGGAGCTCACGCATGTTGTCAAGTGCACCTGAGGTCAGGAATACGTCATTGTGCATGATACATATGTATTTACCGACAGCCTGCTCCATTCCCATATTCACAGATCGTGCAAAACCGGCATTCATCGGATTAACGATGATCTTACAATTAAAAAAGCGATCGTTGGATAGTTGTTCGAGGTAATCGCAGGTATCATCCAGACTGGCATTATCAATAATGATCAGTTCCGTATCTTTCGGTGAAGCATATTTACCCAATGCCACAAGGCATTTTTCTAAAAGAGACTTGCGATCGGACGCTGTAGGTATGATAACCGAAGTATTTATATCTTCCGGTTGAACGTCAATAGGTTCTTGCTGGGGTTGCTCCTCAGGATGTTCTTTACCCGATGCCGTAAAATCGGCAGATTCTGGCGGTTCTTCCGTTTCCACAAGAGTATCGGGAGCCTCTTCCCACTGAGAAGTTTCCATATTATCATCGTCCTTCGTATACCCCTTTATACTGTGTTTTATCTCGGCGGCTTCAACATAACGACGCATTCGTTCGAGTACGGCAATCTTTAATTTTTTAGCGGGGATATTATCCGGTTCATTGGCCAGAATCTTGTTTAATAACTCCAGACTGATAGCATTGTTTCCTTCACGGTGATGCTTACGCGCTTCCTCAAGAATCGTTTGGGTATCAGGATGTTGCTCGTGGGTAATAAAACCGGAAGTGGCTGCATCCAATATGGCATTATCTTCATTTATTAGAAATTGTAGGACGCGTTCTTTCTGTGATGATGATAAGTCATACCTTCGTAATAGGGCAAAAAGTAATTCCCTGTGGGTATTAGTATCAATTGCGAGCGTTTCTTCGCCGATATAAGTAAAAATATCCTGGGCCTGCTCAAATTGCCCGCCTACCAACAGACGTATGGCAAGCTCAACAGAATGTCCCGCATTTAAATATGGATTAAAAAACCGCTGTCCCTCCGGAATCGCATCCCAATTCCAAATGAATGATCGATTGGATAAGAGGGTGCCTTTATCCAGTTGTTCCAGCCAGTCTTGAATTCTTATACCGCTGAAAATACCCGATTGTATGGCACATAATAAACCGGATTCTTTGAGTTCGTCCAATAAGTTTGAGAGTCCCGATTGATTAATGGATTCCACGGAATCGACCAGCCACAGAAAATCACCGGACACATTGTTCAAAGCTTCATTGATGGAATAACCGGTACCGTATTGTTCGGGGTGATCGAAGAAATAGGTTTCCTCGTGTTCGTAATATTCCAGTAATGATTGTATGATTTCATCCGTATCATCTGTCGAGCCATCATTAATCAGAAATAATTCAAGGGCCGGATGGGGAAGTTCATATAAGGCCTCTATGGTGGCTTCTACTACGTCTCTTTGATTATGAAAAACTGCTATAACTGAAAGCTTTTCTCTTTTCGCCATATAAATAATATCTTATAATATTCTATCCTTGCCGTAAAGTAATTGTTTTTATGATTCGCGGCTAATTATTATTTAGTTGACCATGTAATATTATAATAAGAATACTACAGACTATTACTATACAATGATCAATTAACAAGGAACAATTAGCAATGAAAGACGTTCCCGGATTTTGGTTACCTCTTCTGCCCAAAGTAATGGATGTGTTAGCAAAGCGTATAGAGTATAGCAAAATGGATTTGATTGGTTTTTTGTCTGGAATGAAGATTATTCTGATTATAATTGTTGCTTATTGGTAGTTAATCTCACACATGCCTTTGTGCCTTTGTGCCTTTGTGTAAAGCACTATATATCCCAATTCCACGTTACATATGGTGATTATGCCATATAATTTCCGTATTTTACAAAGCTTTACGAAAATATAAACAGCAGAAAAAATTAGATGTCTTCAGAGTCAGAAAATGCGACAACAGAAACGACTTCAGAAATCGTTGAAGAAAGTCGTAAGCGCAGAACATTTGCTATTATCTCACACCCGGATGCCGGTAAAACTACATTAACGGAAAAATTGTTGTTGTATGGCGGTGCTATCAGGGAAGCAGGCTCCATCAAACAGCGGAAGGCCAATCATTACGCGGTATCCGACTGGCTGGCTATCGAGCAGGAACGCGGTATATCCGTCTCCTCTTCGGTACTTCGTTTTGAGGATGAAAATATCAAATACAACCTGCTTGACACACCGGGCCACAAAGACTTTTCGGAAGATACGTACCGTACGCTCATTGCGGCTGACTCGGCACTTATGGTCATAGACGTAGCTAAAGGCGTTGAGGAACAGACAGAGAAATTATTCGAGGTTTGTAAACTGCGCAGAACGCCGGTCATCACTTTTGTTAATAAATGCGACCGCCCCGGGATGGACCCGCTGGAAGTGTTGAGTAATATCGAGAATAAACTGGGTATCACAGCCGTACCGGCCACGTGGCCACTGGGTTACGGTAGTGATTTTGAAGGAGTATATGATCTTATCGGTCAGAAACTCCATCTCTATATTAAATCGAAACATGGTTCACAAAAGGCCGAAACAGAAGCATTCGACCTGGAAGAGGGGTTGGCCAATACGCATTTGTCTGAATCGGATAAAGAGCAGTTCCGTGAAGAGATTATGCTTATTGAAGATGAGTTTGCCAATATGGACAAAGAAGCTTATAACGTGGGTGAAGTAACGCCGGTTTTCTTTGGTTCTGCACTTAATAACTTTGGTTTGAATATCTTCCTGCAATATTATGCGGATCTCGCTCCGGAACCGCGTCCTTATTCGGATAAAGGGGGCAACGTTTATGGTCTCGATAATGAATTTTCCGGATTCATCTTTAAACTGCAGGCGAATATGAATCCGGATCACCGCGATTGTACGGCTTTTGTTCGTGTTGCTTCGGGCGTCTTTGAACGCGGAATGCAGGTGGTTCATGAGAAAACGGGTAAATCAGTAAAAATGTCCAATCCCCATACACTCATGGGAGATGACCGTAACCTGCTCGATAAAGCGTACCCTGGTGATATTGTGGCACTTTTTAATCCCGGATTCTTTCAAATCGGCGAGACCATTTATCAAAAGCGGGAAGTAAATTACGATGTCATACCATTGTTCACCCCGGAACATTATATGAAGGCTCGTTCCAAAGATCCCTTCAAGCGCAAACAGTTACGGGAAGGACTCAAACAATTTTCCGAAGAGGGTGTCGTGCATGTTTTTGAAGTACCACATGGTGTCGGTAACGAATTGTTATTGGGAACCGTTGGTGTGCTGCAGTTTGATGTTGTAAAGCATCGTATGAAAATGGAATATAAAGTAGATATTGATCTGAGTCCGGTGCCCTATCACACCGCCCGCTGGCTGCGGCACGACGATGAAATCATTAAAAAACTTGGGAGCGCCTATTCCACCGATGTGACTCACGATCTTGAAGGCAATCCCATCGTATTATTTCACAGTGATTACGCCCTTCGAACAGCCATCGATAAAGTGGGAGAAAAGAACCTGCTCAAATACAAATCTTCGGTGTGAATCGAAGTTTTTTTGGGAATCAGGAATGGTTTTCAACGTCTTCCCATGTTCCGGCTCGCACGCCCATGCAGGTAGGTAATCAAACAGAATTAACGGATAAAGCAAGGCAAATGGTTGTTTTACGGATCTAACGTACGTTATTTGGAAGCGTTATTTCCGATCTCTGTGACTTCAAAAATTATTTGTAAATAATTATTTATCGCCCCGATGGGTTCAAGGGTGATATTAAACGAATTTATAAAATCATCGAATGCTTTGAATTCATGATAGGGAACTACAAATTCGTCAAAAATGATGATATCTCCCTTTTTTAGTTTAGGATAAAGGATCGTTAAACAAAAAATAGTGGATGAATACAGATCAGCATCAAGGTGTATGATAGTGGTCCGGTTAACATCGATTTGCGGAAGCACATTCAACAAAATATCCTGGAACAATCCTTTTATGAACGATATTCGCTCATCTTTTATATCGGGATATTTTCCTTTCAGGGAAAAAGCGCCAACTTTATAAGTACCATATTTTTCCGGCAGTCCTTCAAACGTATCAAATCCCCAAAAATTTGAATTGGGATTTATATTATTCTGCGTCCACCACCTCATTGAGTTGCCCCTCCCAACACCGAATTCAAGGTAAGTAATTTCCTTATCTCTCAATGACTCCCGGTCAAATAAATAATCATACAATTCAAATCTTTTTTCATGAACAACTTTTTTATTGTAAAAGTCGTTTTGCTTTATTTTAGCCCTGTTTTCCTCAATCCAATACGACATTTTTAGTAGATATCCTATGTATATAAATAAAGTGGAGATAAATCCAAGGAACCTATGAATCTTAATCCTGATCAGGTATGCTTTAAATTTTTTTATAATAGCAATTTTGTTCATCAAAGCTTCTGCATAATAGTTGGCAATTATTCAACAAATGGATACTAACCATAAGATCGATTCGTCATACTAAATTTTGTTACAAACAAAAATATTAGAGATAAACATAAGTATCTTACATTAAAAGTCGTCAAGGATCTTAACATATATCCCGGATAAAGAATATAATTTTGATTTGACATTTTTCATATATCGATAACTGCTTACCCCCGATAAAAAAAGTAACTATAAAAATAATTGGTTATCAGGTTTTTATTACCGATGACCTCTCATGTAAGCTAAAGCGAAGATATTAATTTTAAGATCAAAGTATCGGTGAGGTCTTACTTCCCGCCGTTATTTTTCAAATCATTCAGACAGTTCTGATCCAGTTGGGGAATACCGCTGTTTAAGATGTTCTGGACAACATCACTGGTATTTACATTCCAATACATTAGGCAATTTTTATTATCGCAATGGCCTTTGTGATTGGGATCTTCATGGGGTTTAACCATGGGTGTGCCGATATTGACCAATCCGAGAATATGACCGAATTCGTGACGCATCACCGTAGCTTCAAGTTTGGTTCGCGAAGGTTGTCCGATTCCACCGGAATAATTCTGTATATTTTTCTCGAATAGGACGATTGATGTGTTGAAATACGAAAGCCCCAAAATTTTCGAATTCTTTGTATCCTGATCGGAACTGCCGTCAGCAAAGAAGTAGTAGACCGCAAGGGTATCCCCTTTGTTATAGATGCTGCGATTATTATCCTCAATATTTTTAATATCGTTCAGGGAATATTGTGCTTTGCCGGGAGCAGGAATCATAGAGAGGTTAATCGTAATGCCATTTGGCTTATGTAAACGGGCTTCAAGGAACGATTTTAAACTGTCGACCGCAGCCTGTGTTGGCTTGTAATTTCCGGCATAAAGCATTTGTATGAAAAGTGTACTATGAGAGTCAGCGGATAACAGATCATGCGCTGATTTTCCGACATCTTGCCGGTTGGCCGTAATTCCTGAACTATTTTGAGAATTATTATTGTTATTATTACTGCTTGTAATACTATCCTGGCAACCACTTAATACCGCAATTGAAAGTAAAAAGAAGGTTAATAATAGTTTTGTAAATGTATTACCGGAATTGTGCATAGTTGATTTCTTAATTAGAGACAATTATTAACAACTGTTTTAAATGAATAATCATTCGGTCATAAGATTTGCCTGGTTTATTGTCGTGAATAGCAATACGAAGTGGTCTGTAGTAGTAGCTGACTATTAATTAATAAATCTAAAGTTAATTTTTCATAAAATGGCTTAAAATGACATAAATGTAAAGATCCAAACATTTTTTTGTACGATACAAAGCTTTTTAAGGTTATCGGTTAAAAAAGTGCTGTAATATCCTTAAATTGACACGATCAAAAAGTTATTGAAGAACTTATTATTGAAAAGCAGTTAAATAGTTTTAATTCATAAAAATGGATCAACAAAATGGCGAAAGAATTTGATTTATGTGTTATTGGAACCGGTCCGGGTGGATATGTTGCAGCGATACGGGCGGCCCAATTAGGTATGAAAACGGCTGTTATTGAGAAGAGAGATCTTGGAGGTGTTTGCTTAAATATCGGATGTATTCCTACTAAAGCTCTTCTTAAATCGGCTGAGGTAATGGAAACGATGGGTCATGCCGATGAATATGGCCTAAAAGCAGATAATATTTCCGTTGACTTCCCTAAAGTCATCAAGCGCAGCCGTAATGTGGCCGATAAAATGAGCAAGGGCGTTCAATTCCTGATGAAAACCAATAAAATTGAGGTTATCAAAGGAAAAGGAGTTTTTGATTCAGCCAAAGAAGTTAAGGTTCTTGATGACAAGGATAAAGAAGTGGAACGGGTGAAAGCCAAAAACTTTATCGTGGCTACCGGTGCCCGTGCCCGTCAGCTTCCGGGACTTGAAATCGATGGAGAAACCATTATCGATTATGAACGGGCCATGAAACTGGAAAAACAACCCAAGAAATTGCTCATTATCGGTGCCGGTGCAATAGGTGTTGAATTTGCCTATTTCTATCATTCCATCGGTACGGAAGTGACCATAGTTGAGATTCAGAAGAATCTTGTACCTATCGAAGATGAAGAAATCGGTAAGGAATTAGGTAAGATCTTCAAGAAAAAAGGCATTAAAGCTTTGACAGAAAGCTCGGTTGAGAAAGTAGAGAAGAAAAAAGGCAAAGTCGAAGCCACGGTCAAAACCAAGAAAGGCACCGAAAAAATCAGTGCTGATGTTGTTTTATCCGCAGTTGGTGTAACCGGCAATGTGGAAGGCATTGGCCTTGAAAAAATCGGTGTTAAAGTTGAAAAAGGCGCTATCCAGGTTGATAAAAGCACGTATAAAACCGATGTAGACGGCGTTTATGCCATTGGTGATATCATAGGTGCACCCTGGCTGGCTCACAAAGCCTCTCATGAAGGTATCAACTGTGTTGAAATGTTAGCCGGTGAGAATCCGATTCCAATCAATTATAATAATATTCCGGGCTGTACCTATTGTATACCACAGGTTGCATCCGTAGGCTATACCGAGAAAGCAGCAAAAGAAGAAGGATACGATATCCTTGTCGGTAAATTTCCGTTCTCAGCGAGTGGGAAAGCATCGGCTCTCGGTCATAACGAAGGATTTGTCAAGGTCATCTTCGACAAGAAATACGGAGAATGGCTCGGGTGCCATATGATTGGTCCTGAAGTGACCGAAATGATTGCCGAAGTTGTCGTCGCCCGTGATCTTGAAACAACCGGCCATGAGATTATCAGTGCCGTTCATCCTCACCCGACACTTTCGGAAACTGTTATGGAAGCTGCTGCGGAAGCTTATAATGTTGGTGTACACCTTGGTACTCCTCCTAAGAATAAGAAATAAGTTAGGTTCACATTCGTTATAAAACTCCCGGCAAAAGTCCGGGAGTTTATTTTTTTATCCCCTTAGAAAGACCCATGAAGGAGATTAACAGCATTGACTTGGGGAAATCCCCCTATAGAGAAACCTGGGACCTTCAGGCTGCCATTCAAAAACGGTTGATTGACGAGAAACTGGCGGTCCGTAAAGGAGTGTTCGAAGGTGAACGAAGTCATGATGTACTTATGTTTGTAGAACACCCGCATGTGTATACATTGGGTAAAAGCGGCGATCCGGCACATTTGTTAAAAGATGAACAGGAATTGGCCGGGATGAATGCGACATATGTTAAGACAAATCGCGGTGGTGATATAACATACCATGGTCCCGGACAAATAGTCGGTTATCCGATTATAGATCTGGATCGTTATTTCACGGATATCCATAAGTATATGAGATCTCTCGAAGAGGTCATCATTCGTGTTTGTAGTGATTATGGAATTGATGCCGGCCGTATACAGGGTTTGACCGGAACATGGGTCGGTAATTCAAAAATCTGTGCAATGGGTGTTAAATGTTCCCGATGGGTAACCATGCACGGTTTTGCGTTAAATGTTAAAACCAATTTGAAATATTTTAACAATATAATTCCATGCGGTATAGCAGATAAAGGGGTTACAAGCCTTGAACTTCTGCTCGGCAGGGAAATTGCCATGGACGACGTAAAACAGCGAATTCAGAAACATTTCGGAGCCGTTTTCGGAGCCAAAGTCATACCGGTTGATTCTTTGCCCGAATTTGAGAGAGAATTTGCATATTTTAAAGATAAATGAATCTGGTTACCTTGTAGTAAATAAAGAATTTTATACGGAAATTATTAACGGTACCGGTTCAAAAGAAAATTTTATATTAGAAAGAGATTGTAAAAAGATGAGTAACAATGTAGATGTTGCAGATCAACCAACAAAAGATCGCAATAATAAGCGGCCCGACTGGCTGCGCGTGAAGCTCCCGTCCGGTAAGAAATTCCGGGATATTGCCGATATCATTCAGGAGAAATCTCTGAATACAGTATGTTCGGAAGCCCGTTGTCCGAATATGGGTGAATGCTGGGGAGCAGGAACGGCGACCTTTATGATTTTAGGCGATGTTTGTACCCGCTCTTGTGGCTTTTGCGCCATAAAAACGGGTCGCCCCATAAAAGGACTCGATTGGGATGAGCCCCGTAGAGTTGCCAAAGCCGCCGGCCAGATGGAGCTTAAACATGTTGTACTAACTTCCGTGAATCGTGATGAACGTAAAGATGGCGGCGCTCCGATATTTGCTGAGACCATACGACGGTTAAGAGAAGAAATACCGGGTGTAACGATTGAAGTTCTGATTCCCGATTTTCGCGGAATATGGGATGCTTTACAAATAGTTATCGATGAACGTCCCGATGTACTAAATCACAATTTGGAAACAGTTCCTCGTTTGTATCGCAAAGTACGGCCACAGGCAAAATATCAACGGTCGCTGGAATTGCTTCAACGCTGTAAAGAACAGGGATTACGTACAAAGACCGGTATCATGGTTGGATTAGGAGAGACTCAGGAAGAAGTTTTTGAATTAATGGACGACGTCGTAGATATTGATCTCAACGTTTTGACCATCGGACAATATATGCAACCGACCAAAATGCACCTTGATGTTCAGGAATGGGTACATCCTGATATTTTTGCCAAATATAAAGAAGTTGGCGAAACAAAGGGTATCGAACATGTGGAAAGCGGACCCCTGGTACGGTCTTCTTACCATGCTGAGCGGCATGTATGACGTAGATGTTATACTTGATACAATTTAGTAAATAATTGTATTCTGTAACCGGGTTGGTGGCATATTGTTTGTTGTTTTCTATATTCCAAGGTACGGCAATCAAATAGTCATTTACTAAACCATTGAAGCAGTGTTATCATTTATTATAATAATTGTATTAAGTTATCTCCTGGGGTCTATTCCAACCTCTGTATGGGTGGGTAAAATTTATAAAGGTATAGATATTCGTGAGCACGGAAGTGGTAATCCGGGTGCTACGAATACCTTTCGCATGCTGGGCTGGAAAGCCGGTGTAGTAGTCGCAATAATCGATCTTTCAAAAGGATTTGTTGCCGCCTATTTCATAAGCCAGATTGGCTATCATTTTGGTGATTTGCCCATGCAGTACGGTGTTTGGCATACCGATATATTCATGCGTATCGTAGCCGGTGTATCAGCAGTGATAGGACACATGTTTCCGTTATATGCCAATTTCAAAGGTGGCAAAGGCGTTATTACGGCAGCCGGTATGCTTTACGGTATTGAACCCATATCCATCAGCGTGGTTTTAGTGATATTCTTAATCGTGTTGATAAGCTTTAGGTATGTTTCACTGGCATCTATTGTCGCTTCATTCTGCTATCCATTAGTGGTACTGTTAATGAAATATCAATTTGGATTCAGAATAGACGGAAGCCATATCATATTTGCATCACTGGTAGCGCTTGCTATAATAATTAAGCATATTCCGAATATTAAGAGACTATTCAACGGTAACGAGAATCGTATAAGATCGTTTAAACCGGCCAAAGGCCGATTAAATAAGGAACAGACAACGTGAATGTAACGGTAATTGGTGCTGGTAGCTGGGGAACAGCATTATCTATGGTTTTGGCACGTGCCGGACACGATGTCAAGATATGGGCACGTGAACCTGAAATCGCTTATAGAATTAATAATTTCCATGAGAATGGTACGTACCTCGAAGGTATCACATTATCGGATGCTATTAAAAGCTATACAGATCTGAAAGAATGTCTGCACGATCGTGATATCATTGTGTTTGCCACCCCTTCTCATACCATGCGTGAGGTAGCTAAACGGGCTTTGCCACACCTGGGCGGTAATGAGATCGTTGTAAGTGTTTCGAAGGGTATTGAGAACGATACATTTCTCACCATGTCACAGGTTTTGGTTGAAGTCCTTAAAGATAAGATTATTGAAGATCATATCGGGGTATTATACGGACCAAGTCATGCAGAGGAAGTTTGTAGATTTAAACCGACATTAATTGTTTCAACAGCTTATTCACGCCGGACCGCACAATTGATTCAGCGGACATTCATGACCCCAATGTTCCGGGTGTATGTCAATTATGATATTCTGGGTGTTGAGATCGCGGGTTCAGTTAAAAATGTCATAGCTATCGCAGCTGGTATTGTAGATGGAGCTGATTTTGGTGATAATGCCAAGGCGGCCCTTTTGACACGCGGGATGTCCGAAATTCGAAGGCTGGGAACACGCCTGGGAGCATCACAGGAAACATTCTCGGGCCTGGCCGGCATCGGTGATTTAATTGTAACATGCACGAGTGAACACAGCCGGAATAGATATGTCGGATACCATATCGGCAGAGGTGAACGTTTAAATGATATCATATCCCGAATGAATATGATCGCTGAAGGTGTAAAAACTACAAAATCGGTGTATTTCTGGGGTAAAAGTTTACATGTGGATATGCCCATCACAGAAGCCGTCTACAGGATCCTTTTCGAAGATGTGGATCCCAAAGACGCCGTTTATGAGTTGATGACGCGTAATCCCAAAGAAGAAATATTATCGTAATCCTGTTTATGGATTCTTACGGTTAGATTATAGCAACAATCGTTTGATAGTTATTAAATCATTGGAAATTTCAACGATTAATACCTACTTGCCATGAAATTTACAGCCGCACGACATTCCAGAATGAGCGTCCGTGATCTCAAAAACCTGGTTAAAACAGGTGAAGGTACCTATCTCGAATTTAAAAGAACAATCCCTTCTCCGGCGAAAATAGCACGGGAAATTGCCGCTTTAGCCAATACACACGGCGGGACATTATTGGTCGGTGTGGATGATGATAAGTCACTGTTCGGAGTTTCCAGTTATCATGAACAGATATTTTTATTTGACCAGGCTGCCTACGAGCTCTGCGAGCCGGCCCTGGAATACGATTTGGAAATATTGCCTTATAATTACAGGGACATCCTGATCATCCGAATTAAAGAAGCGGAAAAGAAACCGGTTACGGTAAAGTGGGGAAATAAAACAGTCGTATTTGTAAGAGTTAAAGATAAAAGTGTAAGAGCGAGCCGGGAAATGGTATCCATTCTCAGACATCAGGCAACCGGAGAAGGTGCCAGTTTTGTATATGGACCGAATGAGCAGAAATTATTTCGATATCTGACTCAATATGAACGAATCACAGTCCGTGAGTTTTCCAATTTGATACATGTTAACCGAAAAATAGCATCGAATATACTGGTAAACCTGGTTAACGCCGGGATACTCGAGTTTTTCAATACCGGTAAAATGGATTATTTTGCTATGGCACATGATGTATCTGTTTAAACAATAGATATCTGATTCTGCCCGTTACTTTTATTAACTTACAGGGAAAATAAAGGCCAATCTGAAAAAGCAGCAGCTATGAAAGAAGATAAATTAACCGATATGTTTTTTGGTAGTGAAACCAAAGAACCCATTATAATTACGGACAATGCTTCTCAACAATTTCAGAAAATATTGAAAGAAGAGGTACCGGAAAATCATTACATACGAATAGGAGTCAAAGGTGGTGGATGTTCCGGATTGAGTTACGTGCTCGATATAGATGAAAAGACCGAATATGACGAACTCTACGAAATGAATAATGTGACGTATATACTTGATAAACGCCATAAATTGTATGTTGAAGGCATGACGATTGATTTCAGTGATGGATTGGATAATCGTGGTTTTACTTTCGAAAATCCGAATGCTGATAAAACGTGTGGGTGCGGCACTTCTTTTAGTACCTGAAATAATTTTAGATAGGCAGTCTGAAAAATCGATTTATTTATTTGATCTGCATAACTTTTTTTATTTACTCTTCAATATTTCTATTAAATTATAGAGGTTTATTAATTGACATATCCCTATAATTATTGGGTGTTTATAGTTTTAACTAATAGTTTTCCGTCTGCATGAAAGTTTTGAAATTTGGCGGCACATCTATGGCTGATGAGATCACATGGGTGTCTGTCTTAAATATTATAAAAAATAGCGATACTCCGGTCGTGGTTGTTTCTGCCACATCAGGGACAACTAATAGTCTTTTACAATCTGCAGAATATGCGCGTAATGGCAGGTTGGATGAAGCCTATCAAATAAGTGAAGAACTCAGGAAGAAACATTATCGCATTGTACGGAATTTTCTTACTAATCAGGGCAAGTCGGACGATACCGAATTGTTTGATACCTGTCGTGAGTGGATTGATAAGCATATCGGCATTCTGAACAATTTTTTACTCGGAATAAATACACTTGGCGAACTCACTCCACGGTCTGTTGATACAATATCGAGTGTAGGTGAAAGGCTGTCTTCTTATTTATTGAGCCAGTGTGGCGTAGAAGCCGGTCTGTCAACAGTATTTGTGAATGCAAAGGATATTCTCAAAACAGATTCTGACCACGGCCATGCCAAACCGGATTTGAACAAACTCAGGGAAAATATCGATATACTGAGAAATCATATCAATAAAGGTGTTATACCGATCATTGGTGGTTTTTTTGGATCAGATAATACGGGCAATATAACGACTTTGGGACGAGGCGGTTCAGATTATTCGGCCAGTTTGTTCGGGATGGCCCTTGATGCCGATATGATCGAAATCTGGACAGATGTCAGCGGTATGTACACAAGTGATCCGCGTTATATCAAAAATACTCGTTCCATCCGTGAAATCGGGTTTAATGAGGCGGCGGAATTGGCCTACTTCGGAGCCAAAGTCTTGCACCCGGCAACGATTCAGCCGGCTATAGAAAAAAATATCCCGGTATCCATTAAAAACACTTTTGATCCGGATCATCCGGGTACGCTTATTCGTACGAATTCACAGGCCAGGGATATTGTACGGGCTATAGCTTTTAAAAAAGACATCACAGTTATTACTATCAGCTCCTCCCGCATGTTGATGGCCTATGGTTTTTTGGCCCGGGTATTCGATATTTTTGAAGAATTTAAAGTGCCGGTCGATTTAGTCAGTACCTCAGAGGTCTCCATATCGATGTCGATTGATGATACGACCAATCTTGATAAAGTTGTTGATGTTCTGCGAAAAATAGGAAACGTTAATATCCGTGACCGGCAGGCCCTTATCAGTGTCATCGGTATTAATTTTCTGGAATCATCAGGACTGGCCAGCCGTTCGTTCGGAGTACTTGAAGATATTCCTATCCATCTCATCTCCCAGGGCAGCTCGGATATCAACCTGTCTCTTGTTGTTGATAATGAAAATGCTATTCCGGCGGTTCAGGCCCTGCATGATGAGTTTTTTCAACCGGTAGAAAATCCGGTAAATTGATTCCGGATTAAAATTGAATCTCCAAAATATAGGTTAGTTTGAGATGAATATTGCCCTTATTGGATACGGTAACATGGGAAAAAGGATTCACGATCTCAGTGAGGATCATGGACATCAGATTGAATTGATACTGGATGAAAATAATAATGTGAATGGTGACGGGATCACGAATGATGCTTTTCGTAGTGTGGATGTCGCTATCGATTTCAGTCATCCGGAAGCAGCGCCCGTTAATATTAAAAAAGTGTTGGAAACAGGTACACCCATTGTCGTTGGAACAACCGGATGGATGGATCAAAAAAAAGCTATTCAACAATTTTGTGATGACCGGAACGGGCGGCTTTTATATGGTTCTAATTTTTCCATAGGTGTTCAACTGTTTGCAAAGTTGATAGAGCGCGCCGGAGAACTTTTTGGAGGTAATGAGATGTTTGATGCGGCCTTGCATGAGGTGCATCATACCAATAAGGCGGATGCTCCGAGTGGAACAGCATTGACATTAGCGGAAAGATGGTTAAATGGCAGTTTTGATAATAGAAAGGCCATTTACGGAGTCCCTGAAAAAGGCCGTGTAGATAAAGATAAACTATATATCACTTCACAGCGATTGGGCAGCGTTTTCGGGGAACATCAACTGCGTGTTAACTCCGCTTTTGATGATATCGAGATCACTCACCGGGCCCGTTCCCGCGATGCTTTTGCATCGGGAGCTATAAAAGCGGCAGAATGGATATATAAGCAGAAGAAATCCGGTTTTTATCTTATCGAAGATATCGTAGAAGAGCTTTCCTGAGTTATTTATATGTCCGATGGCTATCAGGCATCAAACGCGCAATCGTTTCTTATAACTTCGTGTATCAAGGATTATAAAACACCTTGCTTAAGACGTCTTCCTGAAGGGGGAAGCTGGATTCGGCGTAGCGGGTTTATTTACCCGTTTTTTACCTTTTCCCAGTGGATAGATTCGCGGTCGGTGATTAGCCGTACACCGCGGCGAAATGTCAGATAATACCAACTCCATTCAAGCATAACGCGGAACCGGTTGCGAAAATCTATCAGATAGAAGATATGAATGAATGACCATGCCAGCCATGCGGGAAAACCTGTAATCCTCAAATTCTTGATCTCAGCGACCGCTTTAGCTCTGCCTATTGTAGCCATAGTACCCTTATCAATATACTTGAAGGGTTTACGTTTATGCCGGGGTGTTCTTCTTTTAAGTAATTTCCCAATATATTTACCTTCCTGAATAGCTACAGGTGCGAGTGCCGGAAGAGGTTGATCTTTACCTTCCTCAACAAAATGGGCGGCATCACCAATAACAAAGATGTCAGGATTACCCGGTACAGTCAGGTCCGAATTGACAATTATTCGTCCATTTCGATCTTTTTCTGCCGCTAATTTATCGAGCAATGGTGAAGCAGTCACCCCTGCAGCCCAAATAATATTCGTTGTCTTAATAAAACGATCGTTCAGTGCCACTCCATCACTCGTTACATCCGTAACCGGGTTATTTAACAGGATATCGATACCCATTTTTTCAAGGTCGGCCTGTGCTCTCCGGGAGAGTTGATTTGAAAAGCCGTTTAATATTCCGGAGGTGGCTTCAACGAGATATATCTTCGATTGCTCCGGGCGGATATAGTGATAATCCCTCATCATATTACGTTTGACGATCTCTGATATAGCCCCGGCCATCTCAACACCTGTGGGCCCGCCTCCGATGATCACAAAATTCAGGTATGGTTGTTGATGAGTGGGATTTTGTAACTGTTCGGCTTTTTCAAGTGAGATCAGTATACGTTCCCTTATATTCAAGGCATCGGCGAGAGATTTGAGTCCGGGTGCATGCCGGCTCCATTGGTCATTTCCGAAATAGTTATAACGGGAACCCGGCGCCAGTATCAGATAATCGTAAGTTAATTCGCGATTATCTTTGAGCCGGATCTTCCTTCTATCCGCAAAAATATCGATGACTTCTCCTAAGAGAACGTCTATATTATTCTGTTTGCTGAATACAGCTCGTATAGGAGTTGCGATATCGCCCGCTGACAAAGCGGCTGTTGCTACCTGATACAATAAGGGTTGAAATAGATGGTGATTATTACGATCGATAATAGTTACATGAAGATTAGATTTTCGCAATATCCTGGCACAGTTAATGCCCCCGAACCCACCTCCTATGATAACAACATGCTCGCGTTTTGTCATTGTTCGTACTTGCTAAAACCATATGCTGACAGAAGACCGTTACCCCAACAAGACGAATGTCAATTCATCTTAATTTTAGTCTGAGTAACAATCTCTTCAATTTCTTCTTTGGTAATGTAATAATGTTCGTTACAGTAATGGCAAACCAACTCTTGCCCTTCCTCTTCGAAGTCTTTTAAATCTTCCAGGCTGATCATAGCCAGGGCATCCTTAAAACGATCTTTACTGCAGCGGCAGAAAAAGTGTACCGGATACCGTTCCAGTTCTTTCACTTCGTACGGAACCATAGCATCAACCATCAATTCATCAATATATTTATCATCATTGAAATAAAGGCCCACTTTGGAAAGTTTGGCCAGGTTTTCTTCGAGCTGTTGTATTTTATTCTCGGGAGCTCCCGGCATAGCCTGTATAAGAATACCACCTGCTTCCATGACTTCGCCCTTTTTATCAATTTGTACATCCAGTGTCATCGCTGATGGTATCTGATCTGATTGTAACAGGTAATGCACAAGGTCATCGCTGATATTGCCGTTGATCAGATGTACAATACCGGTTAGTGGCCGCGCTTCGTTATAAAGAATTTTTGAAAAGCTCAATGTCCCATCGCCAAGACCATCTCCCAAATCAGACGTTTTGGTGTAATCGAGTTCCGCTTCCGGATGTTCTACGAACCCTCTAATTTCACCAGCTGAATTTGCTTCCGCTTTTAATAATCCTATCGGACCATCGCCTTCAATTCTCAATTGTACCCGTTCTTCCCCTTTCAGTTCCGATGCTAATAACATGACACCGGTCAATGCACGACCCAGGATAACAGTATTCAACAATGAAAGGCCATGTCTGCGTTTTGCTTCCTTAACAACATCGGTAGTCTTGACTGCTGAAATTTTGAAGTAACCGTCCTTTGAGATTCCTTTAATTATGCGATCTTTATTTAAAAATTCTTCCTTATTAATCATAGATAATGAAAAGATGACAATAGATTGATTTTTCCTGTCTTTGAAGTGTTTCAGTTAATGAAAACTGCTGTTAACAACCTGGTTTGGACTACATCAAAGATACAAATAATTACGTAGATTTTTTGGACTATCCATTATACAATTTAACGTATCGAAAGAAGTAAAGTTGTATGGTTGAAGCGTAACCGGTTAACGCAGCATTGTATTAATGTATGACATATCAGGCAGGAAAAAATAAAGGCGATTCCCATCACAGGAATCGCCTTTTAAGGTTTTAAAGAAAGATTGTGAAGTACAATCCAGGTGTCTTTAAATTAACTATGATAATCATTTAACTCCCCTAGGCGGCCAGAGTAATGGCTGTTGGAGGCGTAAATTTCTTTAATTCGACCAATTTGGCGTAAGCGTTGTTCAGCAAGCTCGTTAGATGCTTTATAGGTCGGGATATTATTCTCTTCAGCATGGTTCACAATATCCAGGATCACATCGTAAATACGTTCTGCCTGTTCATGAGCCCTGTCATAATTGTAACCTTCCAGTTCGTTAGCCACATTGATAAGGCCTCCGGCATTGATCACATAATCGGGTGCATACATGATATCATGATCGATGAGCATTTGTCCGTGAACATTTTCGTCGTCAAGCTGATTGTTGGCTGATCCGGCGATAATGCTGCACTTCAGTTCAGGGATGGTATCAGAATTGATAATTCCGCCAAGTGCGCACGGGCTGAAAATATCGACATCGAGACCGTATATCTCATCCGGTTTAACGGCTGTTACACCGGAATCGGCCACGATTTTACGGACCTTCTCTTCAAATATATCCGTTATATAAACTTTGGCACCTTCTTTAACCAGATAATCCACCAGGTAACTACTAACATGTCCGGCACCCTGGACAGCCACTTTTTTACCTTTCAGAGAATCATTGCCAAAACGTTTGTGGGCACAGGCTTTCATACCCATATATGTACCGAGAGCAGTAACAGATGAAGGGTCACCACTTCCGCCCAGGGCTCGTGAAATACCGGTTACATATTTGGTTTCCATGCGAACCCATTCCATGTCTTTGATATCGGTACCTACGTCTTCAGCTGTGACATATCGTCCGGCAAGCCCTTCGATAAAACGGCCGTAAGCCCTGAACAAAGCTTCGTTTTTATCAGTCTTCGGATCACCTATGATTACAGCTTTACCCCCGCCGAGATTTAAACCTGCAACGGCAGCTTTGTACGTCATTCCACGGGACAAACGGAGAACGTCACGTATGGCTTCGTCCTCTGATTTATATGGCCACATTCTGGTTCCCCCAAGTGCCGGGCCCAACGTGGTATTATGTATGGCTATAATGGCACGTAAACCGACGTGGGGTTCGGAACAGATAACTACCTGTTCATGTTCTTTCCTTTCGATACGGCTAAAGAGCGAAAATTTTTCATCAATTTCTTTAGCGGTAATTGTTGTTGATTCCATAATACTATCTTTTCAAAGTTAATAAGTAATATTAATCACTATAGTTTCAAATAACTGCCCACGAGATAACAAAAAAGCGCTTCCAGATAAAATGTTGTTTATAAATGAAATATAAAATAATTGGCCTGTACAGGTGGTATAAGTTACATACAATTTTGAAATAAGAACAGAAAAATCTGGATGAATCTTTTGTTCTTCTCGTCTTTTTTTGTCCTGTTACGGGTTCTGACCATGCTTTATAAATTATCGCTGATCTCTGTAAAGAAATTGTAAATGAACAGTTTTTTAATTTTAATGGATGAGTTATTTCTCATACCGATGTATAACGCTCTCTTTTTTTAAGTAATAAAATTTTTAAAAAGAAATAACTATCTCCTATAAGATAAACGACAGTTATCAAACGGTAAAGGGCTGTTTTAAGGGGTAAATGAAATAAAGATGATTATCCCTTAAGGTGTTTTATAAAATCAATTACTTATAAGATGTTATTATTGTTTAATTATACTGCTTAATTATTGGGTAACTGTTTTCTATCTGCATATCAATTACCAAATTATGCATTTTAGATAGCAGTTATAAAATTTCTTAATAAATGAACCTTTGAAGCGTAAGCATTACTCATGTTGTGGGTCTTATAAAGTAAAAGACTTCAAATATCATGTGATATTTTTATGAGTTATTACAGTTATTTCCTTTTATTCCCGGAATATCTGTATATATTTTGAGTGTAGAAATTTTAGCGTTAGAGCGGTGTCCCATTTTGGAGTTTGGACATAATATTTCTTCACCGTTATCAGATATATGAGGAATTATTTATTGAAAAGTTTTAACCGGAAGCTTCCGTTCTTTCGGTTATTTACACACTATTGGTGTGGTGGTTTCACGGTATGACAGCCGGTTACCTATTCATGTTAAAGAAAAAAAAATATTATGAATTATGTCATTCCGTTGGGTTTTTACACAGCCGGAGGATGAGGAGACTGTATCCGCGCTTCAGGAAAGTCTGGGCGTTTCAGATATCATCGCCAGGTTGTTGGCCATTCGGGGGATCTCCACCTTCGAAAGTGCCCGGTCATTTTTCAGACCGGATTTAAAAGATATTCACGATCCCTTTTTGATGAAAGATATGGATGCAGCCGCCTGCAGGGTGGCCAAAGCCATACGGGAAAGTGAGAAAGCAGTCGTTTACGGCGACTATGATGTAGATGGTACAACCGCTACATCAATAATGTATACATTCCTGAAAGATTTTGGCTGTGATGTGCAGTATTATATCCCGCATCGTTTTAAGGAGGGATATGGTATTTCCAATGAAGGCGTGAAATTTGCTGAGGAACAGCACGCCGGATTAATCATCTCGGTTGACTGCGGTATCACGGCTGTTGAAGAGGCAAAATACGCCAAAGAACTTGGAATCGATATGGTCATATGCGACCATCACACCGTCGGCGATTCGATTCCGGATGCCCTGGCTGTGCTCGATCCTAAAAGGCCCGATTGTGAGTATCCCTTTGACGGCTTATCCGGCGCCGGTGTCGCCTTTAAACTTATTCAGGCTGTTCTTATAAAATTGGGTTTGCCAAAAGAAGTGGCTTTTAAATTCCTCGACCTGCTGGCCATTTCCATTGCATCGGATATCGTTCCTATTGTGGACGAAAATCGCATTCTCATGCGGGAAGGATTGAAACTTTTGAATACCAATCCACGCCCCGGAATTAAAGCCCTGATGAAGCTCATAAAACTACAGCCCGGTCATATTGGAACCTCGCAGATCGTTTTTTCCATTGGTCCGCGTATTAATGCGGCCGGACGCCTGGGTGATGCCACTACAGCTGTGGAATTACAGATAGCTGAGACGGAAGAAGAAGGGGCAGCCCGTGCACATGAACTTGAGGCTATCAATCTTAAACGTCGACAGATAGATGCCGATACCATGGAAAAAGCCATGAATATATTGGATCAGGAATTTGATATCGAAAAAGATTCATCGGTGGTTTTACACGATCCGGAGTGGCACCTTGGAGTTATCGGCATTGTCGCCTCCCGACTGGTTGATAGGTATTGCCGGCCTACCATTATGCTTAGCACTGTCGATGGCATGGTCAAAGGCTCGGCACGAAGCATTAAAGGATTCAATATTTACAACGCACTTAAAAAATGTGATGATTTACTCGTACAATTCGGCGGACATGAATATGCCGCCGGCCTGACGCTGATGGAGGATCAGCTCGATCTATTCCGGGAGCGTTTTAATGAAATTGTTTTTGAACAGCTTAATGAAGAAGATTTCGAACCGGAACTGATAATTGATGCGGATCTTGATCTGAGTATGGTAGATGCCAGGTTCTGGAAAGTATTACGCCAATTCGAACCCTTCGGCCCGAAAAATCTGAAACCAATCTTCGTTTCTAAAGGCCTGAGGGTGATTGGAAATCCAACAGTTGTCGGCAACGGCCATCTGAAGATGAAAGTTGCTCAAAACGGTTCTGCGGTATATGATGCCATAGGATTTAACATGCATGAATTTCTGCCGGCCGTACGAACCTGTAAAAATGGGTGTTTGAATATGGCTTATGTTCTGGAAGAAAATACATGGCATAACCGTACGACCATACAAATGCGGATCAAGGATATTCAGATCGATACCTGATTAAATTGGATTTTTTTGAAGTTTTTAACGATCCGGTCTTTCTTTAAGGTGTAAATCGTTTTATATTATCGACTCTTTCAAAATTGAAAGACGGGATTGTAGCTCAGTAGGTAGAGCAACGGACTGAAAATCCGTGTGTCGGCGGTTCGAATCCGCCCGATCCCACAGGAAAGCCTTGCGCAGTAATGCCCGCAAGGCTTTTTTATTATATAATACTTCTGTAAGAAAAGCATTGCGGGAGACGGTAGTAGTAAGTTTTCCCTCACCCTAAATCCCTCTCCCCGGGGAGAGGGACTGAATCGATCCCGATCGATTCAGGGAGAGGGCACAAAGCTTTATTAAGATATTTATAATTTAGTCTTGTATTCATCTACAGCTTTAATTATTGTAGCATTACATAAATCCCGATATTATGAGGCTAAAAGTTAAGAAGCTACGTAAATCCATTAATAAATCTTATTTAAAGGAACCGATTGACCGGTCTTCTTTTAATAATTTTACATCTGCATTCACTGAATTCCTGAATGAAGTTGAGCTGGCTGAAAAAAGAGATGAATCAGAGGAACATTTTAAGAACTTCATACCGCCCTTTTTTGAAAAAACAGGATTTAGTGACTATTTCATTAACACGAATGGTCGCATAGATCTGGCGATTCATACTGATAATAAAGCCAAAGCCTCAGTTGGTGTACTTATAGAAATAAAGCGACCATCCAACCAGGGTGAGATGATTTCGGAAAATTCCATTAATCGCAAAGCAATGCATGAGGCTGTTCTCTATTACCTTGAACAGCGTAGTGATGCCCAAAATTCGGATCTTCGACATGTTGTGATTTCAAATATGTGGGATTGGTACATTTTTGATGCCCAGGAATTTGAATATAGTTTCTATCAGTCAAAAAGCTTGCTGAAGACGTACAAAAGTTGGAAAGCAAACCAAAAAGTCTCTTCTAACAAAGACTTCATGTATAATGAGATTAGCCGGTTTATGGAGTCTGATAATACGGAGATCGAAGGTCTCCATATTGATCTTCGTAAGATGCGTCGTTTTTTAAAGGGAGAAGAGGGAAGCGATTATGAAAAGAAACTGATTCCTCTATATAAAATTTTTACTCCTTCTTATTTATTAAAAGAACCTTTTGCCAATGATAGTAATAGTCTCAATCGGGAATTTTACCGTGAACTATTATATATCCTTGGTCTGGAGGAAATGAAAGAGAAAAATACACGTTATATAAGGCGGGCTTCAACTGACCTCCGACAGACGGGATCGCTTGTTGAAAATACCATAACTATTCTGGATGCAGAAGATCATCTAAGTACGGTTAGTGATCCGGTTGTTAAATATGGCGGTGACAGAAATGAACAATTATTCCATGTTGCTCTTGATCTGTGTATTACCTGGATGAACCGTATACTCTTTTTAAAATTATTGGAAGCCCAGTTATTCCGTTATCATCGTGGGGACAAAAAATTTAAATTTCTGAATTATACGGATATTGATGATTTTGATGAGCTGAATAAGCTTTTCTTCCAGGTGCTGGCAAAACGGGAATCGGATAGAAGTGCTGAAGTCAATGAAAAATTCGGACATATTCCGTATCTCAACAGTTCTCTTTTTGATGTGGCACAACTGGAAAGGGAAACGACGCGCATTTCGGGGCTTGATGATAAAAGTGAGATACCGGTGTATAACCGTAGCGTGCTTACTGACAAAAGGGGGAATTCGTTAAATACGCTGGAATATCTCTTTCGCTTTCTCGATGCTTACGATTTTAGTGCTGACGGCGGTGAAGAAATCAGGGAAGAGCGAAAGACATTAATTAATGCCTCTGTTCTTGGACTTATTTTTGAAAAAATTAACGGGTATAAAGACGGTTCATTTTATACACCTGGATTTATCACCGAATATATGGCAAGAGAAACATTGCGGAAGACGGTGGTAGATAAGCTTTCCCTCACCCTAAATCCCTCTCCCCTGGGGAGAGGGACGAATCAAACTCGTTCGGTTCCGGGTGAGGGCGAAGTGCGTGGTATGTCTGGAAAACCAGGTGAGAAATTACCCGAAGAGCTAATCATAGCGGCTCGTGACCTTAGAAAAAGGCAAACAAATGCCGAGGAATATTTATGGCAATTATTGAGAAATAAGCAATTAAATGGTTTCAAATTCCGGCGCCAGCATCCTGTTAAAGAAGGATTTATTTTAGATTTTTATTGCCACAAAGCCCGACTCGGAGTAGAATTGGATGGTGGTTATCATGAAGAGAAAAATCAGAAAATCGCGGATGCACGGCGAACTGAATTTTTGAATGAATTGGGAATAAGCATTATACGATTCAAAAATGAGGAAGTATTAGATGATACTGAGTCTGTACTGCAACGCATAGCACAAGCCCTCACCCAGTCCCGGATAAATCCGGAACATCCCTCTCCCCCGGGAAGAGGGACGAATCGTACTCGTTCGATTCCGGATGAGGGGCTAACACTTAAAGACATTTACAATCATATCGGGCGCGATATCTCCATCAAAAAAGCTAACGAGGTAATTAATAATATCACAGTTTGTGATCCGGCGGTTGGATCCGGACATTTTCTGGTTTCCTGTTTGAACGAACTTCTGGCGATCAAATCTTATCTCGGGATTTTGTGTGATACGGATGGCAAAGTTCTGCGAAATGTAAATATACATGTTGAGAATGATGAGTTGATCACTACCTACGCCGATGATGAGTTATATAATTATGATGTGTCACATACCTGGCAGGGAAGTCATTTAAAAAGCCGGAAGATTGCGACTGAGCGGCAGCGTATTCAGCAGACCTTATTTCATGAAAAACGATATCTGATTGAAAACTGTCTTTTTGGAGTAGATATTAATCCGAACTCGGTAAAAATATGCCGGTTACGGTTGTGGATTGAGTTGCTGAAGCATGCCTATTACACCCAGGAAAGTGATTATCTGGAACTGGAAGTGCTGCCAAATATCGATATCAATATCAAACTTGGGAATTCGCTGGTCAGCCGGTTTGACCTGGACAGTGATTTGAGTGATGTTTTTAGAAATAGCAAACACTCTCTCAGTGATTATAAAGAAGCGGTTCAAAACTATAAAAATACCGGTAATCGCACTGAAAAACACCGCCTGCAACAGTTGATTGATGATATCAAAAAGGAATACAGCACGAATCTTCTGAATAATCGTCCAATAAATAAAAAACTCAGTAAAGAACGCGGCCGGTTAGACTTGATGCAGAACAACGATTTGTTTGGAGATCAAAAGTTCTCGAAGAAAGACCTGCAAAAACAGAAAAAGAAAGTACAGCAACTGGAAAAACAAAAGGATGAGGAAGAAAGCGGCGTTTTCTTTAACCAGGCTTTTGAGTGGCGTTTTGAGTTTCCCGAAGTGCTTGATCAGGGAGGTAAGTTTTTAGGATTTGATATAGTGATTGGAAATCCACCGTATATCCGTCAGGAACAGTTGAAAGATCTTAAAGGATTTTTAAAAACTCATTATTCGGTCTTTCAGGGAACTGCCGATCTCTATCAATACTTTATTGAACAGGGTATGAACTTACTCCGGGATCGTGGACTTTTTCATTATATCGTTTCCAATAAGTGGATGCGTGCCAGGTATGGCATACCATTGCGGGAATGGCTGCAAAAATATCAGATTGAATCCATTATTGATTTTGGGGATTTGCCGGTATTTGAAGAGGCAACGACCTATCCGTGTTTATTACAGATCAGGAATGAGAACCAATCAGTTAATTTTAACTCTTTGCAAATTGAAAATTTAAAATTTGATGATCTAAATCAACTCATCGCAGATAA
>Ga0102956_1000109_pt1 | contig 25968 bp, 33 predicted proteins | sample SalPonF2_A_D2_MG_FD_84515 | JGI IMG/M metagenome (GOLD analysis project Ga0102956, IMG submission 84515) | Salt pond soil microbial communities from South San Francisco under conditions of wetland restoration - Salt Pond MetaG SF2_A_D2_MG ...
AACCTACCTGGAGGCCATCGAGGAAAACGGTGACGAATTCGACGCCCGCATGGGCGCCGAGGCGGTCCGCGAGCTGCTGCGTACCCTCGATCTGCCCGCGGAAGCCGCCCATCTGCGCGAGGAGATCGCCGGCACCAACTCGGAAACCAAACTCAAGCGTCTCGCCAAGCGCCTCAAGCTGGTGGAATCGTTCCTGGATTCCGGCAACAAGCCGGAGTGGATGGTGCTGACCGTGCTGCCGGTGCTGCCGCCGGAGCTGCGCCCCCTGGTGCCCCTGGACGGCGGCCGTTTCGCCACCTCTGACCTGAACGACCTGTATCGGCGTGTGATCAACCGCAACAACCGCCTCAAGCGGCTGTTGGAGCTGAACGCGCCGGACATCATCGTGCGCAACGAAAAGCGCATGCTGCAGGAGGCGGTGGACGCGCTGCTGGACAACGGCCGTCGCGGCCGTGCCATCACCGGCACCAACAAGCGTCCCCTGAAGTCCCTGGCCGACATGATCAAGGGCAAGCAGGGACGCTTCCGCCAGAACCTGCTCGGCAAGCGCGTGGACTACTCCGGGCGCTCGGTGATCGTGGTGGGGCCGACCCTGAAGCTCCATCAGTGCGGGCTGCCCAAGCGCATGGCGCTGGAGCTGTTCAAGCCCTTCATCTTCAGCAAGCTGCAGCGCCGCGGCCTGGCCACCACCATCAAGGCGGCCAAGAAGATGGTGGAGCGCGAAGGCGGCGAGGTGTGGGACATCCTCGAAGAGGTCATCCGCGAGCATCCGGTGATGCTCAACCGGGCCCCGACCCTGCATCGCCTGGGCATTCAGGCCTTCGAGCCGGTGCTCATCGAAGGCAAGGCCATTCAGCTCCATCCGCTGGTCTGTGCCGCCTTCAATGCGGACTTCGACGGCGACCAGATGGCCGTGCACGTGCCGTTGTCCCTGGAGGCCCAGTTGGAAGCCCGGGCCCTGATGATGTCCACCAACAACATCCTCTCGCCCGCCAACGGCGAGCCCATCATCGTGCCGTCCCAGGACGTGGTGCTGGGTCTGTACTACATGACCCGCGAGCGCATCAACGCCAAGGGCGAGGGCGCCGCCTTCGCCGACATCAAGGAAGTGCACCGGGCCTATGAAGGCCGCGCGGTGGACCTGCAGGCGCGGGTCAAGGTGCGCATCAAGGATGTCGTGTTCGACGAGAACGGCGAGTTGCAGAGCACCATGCGCACGGTGGATAGCACGGTGGGCCGCGCCCTGCTGTTCGAGGTCGTCCCGGCCGGTCTGTCCTTCGATATGGTCAACCGGGACATGACCAAGAAGGCGATTTCCGGGCTGATCAACGCCTGCTACCGCGTGGTGGGATTGAAAGAGACCGTCGTGTTCGCCGACCAGCTGATGTACACCGGTTTCGCCTACGCCACCCGGGCCGCCGTCTCCTTCGGTATCAACGATATGGTGATCCCGGAGCAGAAGTCCGACATCCTGGTCAAGGCCGAGACCGAGGTGAAGGAAATCGAGCACCAGTACACCTCCGGTCTGGTGACCAACGGCGAGCGCTACAACAAGGTGGTGGACATCTGGTCGCGTACCAATGACCAGGTGGCCAAGGCCATGATGGACAAGCTCGGCACCGACGAGATTACGGATGCCGAGGGCAAGCTGGCCCGCCAGACGTCCTTCAACTCGATCTATATGATGGCCGACTCCGGTGCTCGTGGTTCCGCCGCCCAGATCCGCCAGCTGGCGGGCATGCGCGGCCTGATGGCAAAGCCGGACGGATCCATCATCGAAACGCCCATTACCGCGAACTTCCGCGAAGGGCTGGACGTTCTGCAGTACTTCATTTCCACCCACGGCGCCCGCAAGGGCCTTGCCGATACCGCGCTGAAGACCGCCAACTCCGGGTATCTGACCCGCCGGCTGGTGGACGTGGCCCAGGATCTGGTGGTGACCGAGCCGGACTGCGGCACCTCCGGCGGTTTGACCATGACTCCGCTGGTGGAAGGCGGCGACGTGGTGGAGCCGCTGCGCGAACGGGTGCTGGGCCGGGTGGTGTCTGTCGACACCCTGATCCCGGGCACCGACGAAGTGGCGGTCACGGCCGGTACCCTGCTGGACGAGCGCTGGGTGGACAAGCTCGAGGACCTGGGCGTGGACGAGATCCGGGTGCGCTCCCCCATCACCTGCGAGACCCGCTACGGCGTATGCGCCCAGTGCTACGGGCGCGACCTGGCCCGCGGCCACCGGGTGAACAGCGGCGAAGCGGTGGGCGTCATCGCCGCCCAGAGTATCGGTGAACCCGGTACCCAGCTGACCATGCGCACGTTCCATATCGGCGGCGCGGCCAGCCGTGCGGCCACCGTGAACAATGTGCAGGTCAAGGGCAAGGGCACCATCAAGCTCCACAACATCAAGACCGTGGTGGACCGCAACAACAACCTGGTGGCCGTCTCCCGTTCCGGGGAAATCGGCGTGGTGGACGAGTACAATCGCGAGCGCGAACGCTACAAGATCCCCTATGGCGCGGTAATCAGCGCCAGTGACGGCGACGCCGTGGAGCCGGGTCAGGTGGTGGCGAACTGGGATCCCCATACCCACCCGATCGTCACCGAGGTGGCGGGCCACGTGCGCTTCAGCGACTTCGTGGAAGGCGTGTCCGTGCAGCGCCAGCTCGACGAGGTGACCGGCCTGTCGAGCCTGGTGGTGACCGATCCCAAGCAGCGCGGCAGCGCCGGCAAGGATCTGCGTCCCATGGTCAAGCTGATCGACGAGAACGGCGAAGAGGCCAAGCTCGCCGGCACCGACCTGCCCGCCCAGTACTTCCTTCCCGCCGGCGCTATCGTCGGTCTGGAGGACGCCGCCCAGGTACAGGTGGGCGACGTGCTGGCCCGTATCCCCCAGGAATCGTCCAAGACCCGCGACATTACCGGCGGTCTGCCGCGGGTGGCCGATCTGTTCGAGGCCCGCAAGCCCAAGGACCCGGCCATCCTGGCGGAGCGTTCCGGCACCGTCGGCTTCGGCAAGGACACCAAGGGCAAGCAGCGCCTGATTATCACCGATGCCGACGGCGACCAGCACGAAGAGCTGATCCCGAAGTGGCGGCATGTGACGGTGTTCGAGGGCGAGCATGTGGAGAAGGGCGAAACCCTGGTGGACGGCGAGCCCAACCCCCATGACATCCTGCGCCTGCTCGGGGTGGCCACCATGGCCGAGTACCTGGTCAAGGAGATCCAGGATGTCTACCGGCTGCAGGGCGTGAAGATCAACGACAAGCACATCGAGGTGATCATTCGTCAGATGCTGCGTAAGGTGGAGATCAGCAGCCCGGGAGACACCAAGCTGCTCAAGGGCGAGCAGTTGGAGAAGGCCCGGGTCCTGGATGAGAATGAGGTCGTGATCGCAGCCGGCAAGACACCCGCCACCACCGATCCGCTGTTGCTGGGTATCACCAAGGCATCCCTGGCCACCGAATCGTTCATATCGGCCGCTTCCTTCCAGGAGACCACCCGGGTGCTCACCGAAGCCGCCGTGCGGGGCCTGCGGGACGACCTCCGCGGTCTCAAGGAAAACGTCATTGTCGGGCGTCTGATCCCCGCCGGCACCGGGTTGGCGTACCACAGCGAGCGCCGCCGCCGCCGCGAGATCGTGGAGGAGCCCACCGCTTTCGAGACCCGTCCGAGCGAGTCCGAGGGCGGCTCCGAGGAGGCCCCGTCCGGGGAGATGGCGGAAAAGAGTTAACGCTTGACAGGGATTTAGGCGCTACCTACAATTGTCGGTCTTCGACAGGCCGGACCCATGCCGGCCTGTCGTTTGTTTTCAGGTGTCCCGATTCTTCGGGGCAAATTCCGGGTGGAGTACAGTCTTCATGGCCACAGTCAATCAGCTGGTCCGCAAACCGCGGCAGCGCAAGAAAGCGAAGAGCAAGGTTCCGGCGTTGGAAGGGTGTCCGCAGCGGCGGGGCGTCTGCACCCGCGTGTACACGACCACCCCCAAGAAGCCGAACTCCGCTTTGCGCAAGGTCGCCCGTGTGCGGCTGACCAACGGCTATGAAGTCAGCAGCTATATCGGCGGCGAAGGCCACAACCTTCAGGAGCACTCGGTTGTGCTGATTCGCGGCGGTCGTGTAAAGGACCTGCCGGGTGTGCGCTACCACACGGTGCGCGGCAGTCTGGACGCCTCCGGTGTTGAAAAGCGCCGCCAGGGGCGTTCCAAGTACGGCGCCAAGCGTCCGAAGTCCTGAACCCTGTTAACTTAGCTTGATTGGATAGCAGCTATGCCGAGAAGAAGACTGGTCGCCCGTCGGGAAATTCTCCCGGATCCGAAGCACAGCAGCGAAATGCTGGCCAAGTTCATGAACATGGTCATGCGCTCGGGCAAGAAGTCCGTCGCCGAGGGAATTGTATACGGCGCTCTGGACCAGATCGCGAGCCGCGGCAAGCCGGATCCCATGGAAGTGTTGAGCAAAGCGCTGGACAACGTACGTCCGATGGTGGAGGTCAAGTCCCGTCGCGTCGGCGGCGCGACCTACCAGGTTCCGGTCGAAGTGCGCGCCATGCGCCGCACGGCTCTGGCCATGCGCTGGATGATCGACGCCGCGCGCAAGCGCAGCGAAAAGTCCATGCCGATGCGGCTGGCGGGCGAAATCATGGACGCCGCCGAGAGCCGCGGCGCCGCCGTGAAGAAGCGCGAAGACACCCACCGCATGGCGGAGGCCAACAAGGCGTTCTCGCACTACCGCTGGTAGTACCCGGGTCCGTCACCAGTTGAACGAAAGCATTTAAGGATTATTGGTCGTGGCACGCAAAACCCCTATCGAGCGCTATCGCAACATCGGCATCATGGCTCACATCGATGCCGGTAAGACGACGACGACAGAGCGCGTCCTGTTCTACACCGGCGTCTCCCACAAGATGGGTGAGGTGCACGAAGGCGCCGCCGTGATGGACTGGATGGAGCAGGAACAGGAGCGCGGCATCACCATCACCTCCGCTGCGACCACCTGCTTCTGGCAGGGCATGGACAAGCAGTTCCCGGAGCATCGAATCAACATTATCGATACGCCCGGGCACGTCGACTTCACCATTGAGGTGGAGCGCTCGCTGCGCGTGCTGGACGGTGCGTGCGCCGTCTTCTGCGCGGTCGGTGGCGTAGAGCCTCAGTCCGAGACCGTGTGGCGCCAGGCCAACAAGTACGGTGTGCCCCGCATGGCCTTCGTCAACAAGATGGACCGCGCCGGTGCCGATTTCCTGCGTGTGGTCGAACAGATCAAGACCCGTCTGGGCGCCGCGCCGGTTCCGGTGCAGCTGCCCATCGGTGCCGAGGACAACTTCCAGGGTGTCGTGGACCTGGTGCGCATGAAGGCCATCTACTGGAACGAGGCCGACATGGGCATGACCTACGAGGAGCGCGAGATTCCGGCGGATATGGCCGACGCCTGTCAGGAGTGGCGCGAGCATATGCTGGAGTCCGCGGGCGAAGCCTCCGAAGAGCTGATGGAGAAGTATCTGGAAGAGGGCGACCTCGGCGAAGACGATATCCGCAAGGGTTTGCGCATCCGCACCCTCAGCAACGAGATCGTCCCGGCGCTCTGCGGCTCGGCGTTCAAGAACAAGGGCGTACAGGCCATGCTGGATGCGGCCATCTACTACATGCCTTCGCCGGTGGACGTGCCGGCCATTCGCGGTCACCTGGACGATGCGGCCGAGACCGAGGCCGAACGTCATTCCTCGGACGATGAGCCGTTCGCGGCGTTGGCGTTCAAGATCGCCACTGATCCGTTCGTGGGCACGCTCACGTTCTTCCGGGTCTATTCGGGTGTATTGAAGTCGGGCGATACGGTGTTCAATCCGCTCAAGCGCAAGAAGGAACGCATCGGACGCATCCTGCAGATGCATTCCAACACCCGGAACGAGATCAAGGAAGTGCGCGCGGGTGATATCGCCGCTGCCGTGGGTCTGAAGGATGTCACCACCGGTGAAACCCTGTGCGATATGAACAAGGTCATTGTCCTGGAGCGTATGGAGTTCCCCGATCCGGTGATCTCGGTGGCGGTGGAACCCAAGACCAAGGCCGACCAGGAGAAGATGGGCATTGCCCTGCAGAAGCTGGCCCAGGAGGATCCCTCCTTCCGGGTCCGCACCGACGAGGAGTCGGGACAGACCATCATCTCGGGCATGGGCGAACTGCATCTGGACATCATCGTCGACCGCATGAAGCGCGAGTTCAAGGTCGAGGCCAACGTGGGTGCGCCCCAGGTCGCCTACCGCGAGACCATCCGCAAGAAGATCGAACAGGAAGGCAAGTTCGTTCGCCAGTCCGGCGGCCGTGGCCAGTACGGCCATGTGTACCTGCGCCTCGAACCGCGCGAGCCCGGCGACGGGTACGAGTTCGAGAACGCCATCGTCGGCGGGGTGGTGCCGAAGGAATACATTCCGGCCGTGGACAAGGGCGTTCAGGAACAGCTCCAGAACGGCGTCATCGCCGGCTACCCGGTGGTCGATGTGAAGGTCACCCTGTACGACGGTTCGTACCACGATGTGGATTCCAGTGAAATGGCCTTCAAGATCGCCGGTTCCATGGCGTTCAAGGAAGGCGCACTGAAGGCCAGCCCGGTGCTGCTCGAGCCCATCATGAAGGTCGAGGTGGTGACGCCCGAGGAATACATGGGCGACGTGATGGGCGACCTCAATCGCCGGCGCGGCATCGTGCAGGGTATGGACGACGGTGTGGCCGGAAAGATCATTCGCGCCGAGGTGCCCCTGGCCGAGATGTTCGGTTACGCAACCGCCCTGCGGTCTGCCACCCAGGGTCGGGCGAACTACTCCATGGAGTTCACCAAGTACGCGGAAGCGCCGGCCAATGTTGCCGAGGCAGTCATCAAGAAGGCGTCCTGAATTCCCGGTCTGCGGGCAGTCATATAGAGCAACGAGGTAACAGTCGTGTCCAAGGGAAAGTATGAACGTACGAAGCCGCATGTAAACGTGGGTACGATTGGTCACGTGGACCATGGTAAGACGACGCTGACGGCGGCGTTGACGAAGGTGGCGGCGGAGGGCTCTGGCGGGGAGTTCAAGGCGTACGATCAGATTGACAATGCGCCGGAAGAGCGGGCGCGCGGGATTACGATTGCGACGGCGCACGTGGAGTACGAGACGGCGAGCCGTCACTATGCGCACGTGGACTGCCCGGGGCACGCGGATTATGTGAAGAACATGATCACGGGTGCGGCGCAGATGGACGGAGCGATTCTGGTGGTGTCGGCGGCGGACGGACCGATGCCGCAGACGCGCGAGCACATTTTGCTGGCGCGTCAGGTGGGTGTGCCGTGCATCGTGGTGTACATGAACAAGGCGGACATGGTGGACGACGCGGAGCTTTTGGAGCTGGTGGAGATGGAGGTCCGCGAGCTGCTGTCGAGCTACGAGTTTCCCGGTGATGACATTCCGATCATTGTGGGCAGTGCGCTGAAGGCGCTGGAGGGTGACACCTCGGATATTGGTGTGCCGTCGATCGTGAAGCTGATGGAGGCGATGGACGAGTACATTCCGGTGCCGGAGCGTCCGGTGGACCAGCCGTTTTTGATGCCGATCGAGGACGTGTTCTCGATTTCCGGTCGCGGGACGGTGGTGACCGGTCGTGTGGAGCGCGGCAAGGTGAAGGTGGGTGAAGAGGTCGAGATCGTGGGTATACACGCCACGACGAAGACGACGTGCACGGGCGTTGAGATGTTCCGCAAGCTGCTGGACGAGGGTGTAGCGGGCGACAACGTGGGTGTGCTGCTGCGCGGTACCAAGCGAGACGAGGTGGAGCGTGGTCAGGTGCTGGCCAAGCCGGGTTCGATCACGCCGCACACGAAGTTTGAGGCGGAGGTGTACGTGCTGTCCAAGGAAGAGGGTGGACGCCACACGCCGTTTTTCAACGGGTATCGTCCGCAGTTTTACTTTCGCACGACGGACGTGACGGGTGCGTGCGATCTGCCGGAAGGCGTGGAGATGGTGATGCCTGGCGACAACGTGAAGATGACGGTGTCGTTGATTGCGCCGATTGCGATGGAAGAAGGGCTTCGTTTTGCGATTCGCGAGGGCGGCCGTACGGTGGGCGCCGGCGTGGTGGCAAAGATCATCGAGTAAAGGCGGGCAGCGCGGGGACGGAATTCAATTCCGTCCCCGTACCTAAAGAGATTGAATGAGAGCAGAAATGGCAAATCAGCGCATCAGGATCCGGCTCAAGGCCTTCGACCATCGGCTGATCGATCAATCGGCCCGCGAGATTGTGGACACGGCGCGGCGTACGGGCGCCCAGGTGCGCGGCCCTATCCCGCTGCCCACCAAGATGGAGCATTACACCGTGCTGATTTCTCCGCACGTGAACAAGGACGCGCGCGACCAGTATGAGATCCGCACGCACAAGCGGCTGATGGATATTGTGGATCCCACCGACAAGACGGTCGACGCGCTCATGAAGCTCGATCTTGCAGCCGGCGTGGATGTGCAGATCAAACTGAATTGATGAAGCGGGTACCGCCGTCCCGTGGGTACCGGCTACCCGCAACGGTCGGCGGCGAACTCGAATACCGGGGTTGATAGAGATGGCAATCGGGTTGGTAGGTCGTAAAGCGGGGATGACCCGCGTGTTCACGGAAGCGGGCGAATCCGTACCCGTGACCGTGATTCAGGTTGAGCCCAACCGCATCACCCAGGTGAAGTCCGCCGAGGGCGACGGTTATCGGGCCCTGCAGGTGACCACCGGCAGTCGGCGCGCCTCTCGGGTCAGCAAGCCGCTGGCAGGACATTTCGCCAAGGCGGGCACCGAGGCCGGCCGTGGGGTGTGGGAGTTCCGTCTCGAGGACGGCGATACCGAAGAGTGGTCGGTGGGCGGCGATCTCAAGGTGGACCGCTTTGAGGCCGGGCAGAAGGTCGATGTCATCGGCACCAGCATCGGCAAGGGTTTCGCCGGCGCCGTCAAGCGCCACAACTTCCGGACCCAGGACGCCACCCACGGCAACTCCCTGTCCCATCGGGCTCCCGGTTCGATCGGTCAGAACCAGTCGCCCGGTCGGGTGTTCAAGGGCAAGAAGATGGCCGGACAGATGGGCAACCATCGGGTGACCACTCAGAACCTGGACGTGGTGCGGGTGGACGCCGAACGCAATCTGATTCTGGTGCGGGGCGCCGTGCCCGGATCCAAGGGTGCCGACGTGATCGTGCGCCCCGCGGTCAAGGCGCGCTAGGAGACGAATGATGGAATTGCAGGTACAGGGCAACTCCGGAGCGGTGGAAGTCTCAGACGCCGCCTTCGCGGGCCCGTTCAACGAAGGCCTGGTGCACCAGGTGGTGACGGCGTATCTGGCCGGGGCCCGGGCGGGCACCCGCGCCCAGAAGACCCGCTCGGACGTCAGCGGGGGCGGTACCAAGCCGTGGCGGCAGAAGGGTACCGGCCGCGCGCGCGCCGGCTCGATTCGCAGCCCCTTGTGGCGTGCCGGCGGTGTGACCTTTGCGGCGCGGCCGCAGGATCACTCCCAGAAGGTGAACAAGAAGATGTACCGCGCCGCCATGCGCTCCATCTTCGGCGAACTGGTGCGTCAGGAGCGGCTGGTGCTGGTGGAAAGCCTTGGCGTAAGCGCTCCCAAGACCCGGGAACTGGCCTCACAGCTCAAGGAATTGGGCCTGGATGATGTGCTGATCGTGCATGACAGCCCGGACGACAATCTGTACCTGGCCGCCCGGAATCTGCCCAAGGTCGCCGTGTGCGACGCGGCCGGCATCGATCCGGTGAGCCTGGTGGGTTCGGAAAAGGTACTGATGACAGTGGCCGCGGTACGGCAGTTTGAGGAGCGACTCGGATGAGCCAGGAACGCCTGATGAAGGTGCTGATGGGCCCGGTGGTCTCGGAGAAGAGCAGTGGTGTATCCGATCGGCACAACCAGTTTGTTTTCAAGGTCCGGCCAGACGCCAGCAAACCTGAGATTCGCGGCGCCGTCGAGTTGATGTTCGACGTCAAGGTGGCGAACGTGACGGTCAGCAACGTCAAGGGCAAGACCAAGCGGTTCGGCCAGACCATGGGCCGCCGTTCGGATTGGAAGAAGGCATACGTGACCCTCGCCGAAGGGCACGATATCGAATTCATGGGCGCCGAGTGATAACGCGGTCCGCGGATACCGCTTGGGCAAAGCGAAGCTGGAAGGTTTGATCAATGCCAATCGTTAAAACCAAACCGACATCGGCCGGGCGGCGCTTCGTCGTTAAGGTGGTCACCCCCGAACTGCACAAGGGTGCTCCCTATGAACCGCTGGTCGCGAAGAAGAGCAAGAGCGGCGGGCGCAACAACCAGGGGCGCATCACCACGCGCCACCGGGGCGGCGGGCACAAGCAGCGCTATCGCATCGTCGATTTCAAGCGCGATAAGGACGGTGTAAAGGGTCGCATCGAGCGTATCGAGTACGATCCCAACCGCAGTGCACGGCTGGCGCTGGTGCTGTACAGCGACGGCGAGCGTCGTTACATCCTGGCTCCCAAGGGTGCGCAACCCGGCACGCCCGTGCAAGCGGGCCTGGATGCGCCCATCAAGGCAGGCAACACCCTGCCTCTGCGCAATATCCCCGTGGGCACTCTGGTGCACTGCGTGGAAATGTACCCGGGCAAGGGCGGGCAACTGGCGCGCAGCGCCGGTAGCAGCGTGCAGCTGGTGGCGCGGGAAGGCGAACACGCCACATTGCGGCTGCGCTCGGGCGAGATGCGCCGTGTGCGGGCCGAATGCCGGGCCACCGTCGGTGAAGTGGGCAACTCCGAACACAGCCTGCGTTCGCTGGGCAAGGCCGGTGCCAAGCGCTGGCGTGGGGTGCGCCCGACGGTGCGTGGCGTCGCCATGAACCCGGTGGACCACCCCCACGGCGGTGGTGAAGGCCGCACCTCGGGCGGACGTCATCCGGTCAGCCCCTGGGGTATGCCCACCAAGGGCTACAAAACACGGACCAACAAGCGGACCGACCGCATGATCGTGCGTCGGCGCAGCAAGAAATAGGGTTGAGAGGTCTTAACCGTGCCACGTTCAGTGAAGAAAGGGCCGTTTGTCGACATCCACCTGGCGAAGAAGGTGGAAGAGGCGGTGGCCAGCAGCAGCAGAAAGCCCATCAAGACCTGGTCGCGCCGTTCCATGGTGCTGCCGGACATGGTGGGCCTGACCATCGCCGTCCATAACGGACGCCAGCACGTTCCGGTGCTGATCAGCGAGAACATGGTCGGTCACAAGCTGGGCGAGTTTGCCGTCACCCGGACCTTCAAGGGTCATGCGGCCAACCGCAAGTCCAGGTAGGGGAGATAGCGACCATGGAAGCCAATGCAAAACTGCGCTACGCCCATATCTCGGCTCAGAAGTGCCGTCTGATTGCCGACCAGATCCGCGGGTTGCCGGTGGAACGTGCGCTGCAATCGCTGACGTTCAGCCCCAAGAAGGCCGCTCATCTGGTCCGCAAGGTGCTGGAATCGGCGATCGCCAACGCCGAGCACAATGAAGGCGCGGATGTGGACGAGCTGAAGGTGTCCGCTGTCTGTGTAGACGAGGGCCCCACCCAGAAGCGCTTCCGGGCGCGGGCGAAGGGCCGGGCCAACCGCATTCTGAAGCGGACCAGCCATATCACCGTAACGGTCGCGGAAAAGTAATCGGCGGCCGGGCGTCGGAATACAAGCGAGAGAGTTCGTAATGGGCCAAAAAGTACATCCAACAGGTATTCGCCTTGGAATCGTCAAGGACTGGACCTCGAAGTGGTACGCCAATTCCAGGGACTTCGCCGACTACCTGAATACGGATCTGGGAATCCGCAACTTTCTGAAGAAGCGGCTCGCCTCCGCGAACGTGAGCCGCATTCAGATCGAGCGGCCGGCCAAGAATGCGGTGATCACCATCCACACGGCTCGGCCCGGGATCGTGATCGGTAAGAAGGGTGAGGACATAGAGGCGCTGCGCAAGGAAGTGTCAGGGATGCTCGGCATTCCCGTTCACATCAATATTGCGGAAATCCGCAAGCCCGAACTGGACGCCCAGCTCGTGGCGGAAAGCGTCGCGCAGCAGCTGGAACGGCGTATCATGTTCCGCCGCGCCATGAAGCGGGCGGTGAGCAACGCCATGCGACTGGGCGGTCAGGGTATCCGCATCAATGTCGCAGGCCGTCTGAACGGTGCCGAAATCGCCCGCAGCGAGTGGTATCGCGAGGGCCGGGTGCCGCTGCACACCCTTCGCGCCGACATCGACTACGGCTTTGCCGAGGCGAAGACGACCTACGGCGTGATCGGCGTCAAAGTGTGGGTGTTCAAGGGGGAAATCCTGGACACCACGGAACAGGAAGAGCCGGAGACCGGCAAGAAAGCGGCGGCCAGCTGATCGGAGTTAGTGACCATGTTGCAGCCTAAGAGAACCAAGTTCCGCAAGCAGCACAAGGGCCGCAACCGGGGCTTTGCCACGACCGGCAATAAAGTGAGCTTCGGTGAATACGGCCTGAAAGCGACCACCCGGGGGCGAGTGACCGCCCGCCAGATCGAGGCGGCCCGCCGGGCGATCACCCGTCACGTCAAGCGTGGCGGCAAGCTCTGGATTCGTATGTTTCCGGACGTGCCGGTTACCAAGAAGCCCCTGGAAGTGCGTATGGGCAGCGGCAAGGGCAGCGTTGAGTACTGGGTGGCGAAGATCCAGCCCGGCTCGGTGCTCTACGAGATCGAAGGTGTGAGCGAAGAGATCGCCCGGGAGGCGTTTCGCCTTGCGGCTGCCAAGCTCCCCGTTCAGACAGTATTCGTTAACCGGACGGTGATGTGATGGATGCGAACGAGCTGCGAGGTCAGTCGGAGGACGAGCTCCGAAAGGAACTGCACGGGTTGCTGCGCGAACAGTTCAACCTGCGGATGCAGAAGGCAACAGGTCAGCTCTCGCGCCCCGACCAGGTCAAGAAGGTGCGGCGTAACATCGCGCGAGTGAAGACGGTATTGAATCAGAAGGCCAAGTCGGGTGCAGCATCATGAGTGAGGAAAAGAACGTTGCACGTACGCTCACCGGACGGGTGATCAGCGACAAGATGGACAAGACCGTAACCGTGCTGATCGAGCGTCGCGAGCCCCATCCGTTGTATGGGAAGTATGTGCGTCGCTCAACGAAGCTGCATGTGCACGACGGGTCCAATGAGTGCCACGCCGGTGATCTGGTGGAAATCGAGCAGGGGCGCCCGATGTCCAAGACCAAAGCGTGGAATCTGGTCAGGGTTGTGGAACGCGCAGGCTGAAGGCGGGCGGCGCGCACCAGTAGGCAAGACATTTTCGAGCCGGGAAGAACGTCATGATTCAGATGCAAACAATGTTGGACGCTGCCGATAACAGTGGCGCGCGCCGGCTCCAGTGCATCAAGGTGCTGGGTGGATCGCACCGCAGGTATGCCAAGATCGGCGACATCATAAAGGTCAGCGTGAAGGAAGCGATTCCGCGCGGCAAGGTCAAGAAGGGCGAAGTGTATAGCGCCGTGGTGGTGCGCACCGCCAAGGGCGTGCGCCGGGCGGACGGTTCGCTGATCCGGTTCGACGGCAATGCGGCTGTTTTGCTGAACAACCAGCTGCAGCCTATCGGAACCCGTATCTTTGGCCCCGTAACCCGTGAACTGCGCAGCGAGCGTTTCATGAAGATCATCTCGCTGGCGCCGGAAGTGCTCTGAGGGGTTTCGATCATGCAAAGGTTAAAGAAGGGCGATGAAGTCATCGTGATCGCGGGCCGCGACAAGGGCAAACGCGGAACGGTGTTGCACGTGCTGGCGGACAACCGGGTTGTGGTGGAAAATGCCAATATCGTCAAGCGGCATACCAAACCCAATCCCAACCGCGGCGTCCAGGGCGGCATCATGGAAAAGGAAGCGCCCATTCAGGCCTCCAATGTGATGCTGTACAACCCCCAGACCAAGAAGGGGGATCGTGTGGGGTTCCGTGTGCTGGAAGACCAGCGCAAGGTGCGTTACTTCAAGTCGACCAACGAAGTTGTGGACATCTGAGCGGCGGGTTTCAACCATGGCAAGACTGCAGGAACACTATCGCGCGAACGTGATCAAGCAGCTCACCGAGCAGTTTGGTTATAAGAACGTCATGGAAGTGCCGCGCATCACCAAGATCACCCTGAACATGGGTGTAGGTGAAGCCGTGGGTGACAAAAAGGTCATCGAACACGCGGCAGGTGACATGACCAAGCTGAGCGGCCAGAAGCCGTTGGTGACCTATGCGAGAAAATCGGTCGCCGGTTTCAAGATCCGCGAAGGTTGGCCCATCGGCTGCAAGGTTACGCTGCGCCGCGAACGCATGTACGAGTTCCTGGACCGGCTGATCAGTGTGGCTCTGCCCCGGGTGCGCGATTTCCGCGGGCTGAGCCAGAAGTCGTTCGACGGCCGCGGCAACTACAGCATGGGCGTGCGCGAGCAGATCATTTTTCCGGAGATCGATTACGACAAGATCGATGCGGTGCGGGGGATGGACATCACCATCACCACCAGCGCGAAGACGGACGACGAAGCGCGGGCGCTTCTCTCGGCGTTCAGTTTTCCATTCCGGGGTTGAGGAGAGAAGGTTATGGCGAAGACTTCGATGGTTGCCCGCGAGCGCAAGCGTGCCAAGACGGTCCAGCAGTATGCGGCCAAGCGCGCGGCGCTGAAGGCCAGGATCAAGCACCCCGACACTTCGGCCGAGGAGCGCATGCAGGCGCAGGCCCAGCTGCAGAAGCTGCCAAGGGATGCCAGCCCGGTGCGCAAGCAGCGCCGTTGCCGGGTGACCGGCCGGCCGCACGCTGTGTATCGCAAGTTCGGACTGTGCCGCAACAAACTGCGCGAAGCGGCAATGCGCGGCGATATCCCGGGCCTGGTAAAGGCCAGCTGGTAAGGCCTGGCGGAATTTTTCTGGAGAATACGCGAAATGATGACTGACCCGATTGCTGATCTGCTCACCCGTATCCGGAACGGGCAGTCGGCCGGCAAGGTGGAAGTGACCATGCCGGCGTCGAACCTGAAGCGGGCTATCGCCAAGGTGCTGCAGGACGAAGGCTACATTGCCGGTTTCGACGTGCAGGACGTCAACGGCAAGCCGGCCCTGAGCGTCACGCTGAAGTACCATCAGGGCGAGCCCGTGATCGAAGAGCTGCAGCGGGTCAGTCGCCCCGGATTGCGCATCTACAAGGGCAAGGATGAGTTGCCCACCGTGCTGGGCGGTCTGGGTGTGGCGGTCATTTCCACCTCCAAGGGTGTGATGAGCGACCGCCAGGCGCGCGCTGCCGGCGAAGGCGGCGAAGTGCTGTGTGTTGTGTCGTAATCAGGATTGAGCCATGTCTAGAGTAGCCAAAAATCCGATCCACATTCCGTCCGGCGTGGAAGTGTCCGTTGACGGTCAGGCAGTCACCGTCAAGGGCCCCAAGGGCACGCTCGTGCACCAGGTCCACGAGACCGTGAATCTGCAGCGCGACGACAATGTGCTGAACTTTGAACCCCGGGAGATCAGCCCGCGGGGCTGGGCGTTCGCCGGCACCACACGCGCGCTCATCAACAACATGGTGGCAGGCGTGAGCACCGGGTTCGAGCGCAAGCTGGAACTGGTAGGCGTCGGCTATCGTGCCCAGGCCCAGGGCAAGACCCTGAACCTGACCCTTGGGTATTCGCATCCGATCAACTTCGAGATCCCCGAGGGCATCACCATCGAAACCCCCAGCCAGACCGAGGTTGTGGTGCGGGGTACCGACAAGCAGCAGGTGGGGCAGGTCGCTGCTAAGATCAGAGGGTTCCGTGCGCCGGAGCCCTACAAGGGCAAGGGCGTGAAGTATTCCGATGAAGTGATTATTCGGAAAGAGGCGAAGAAGAAGTAACTGTCGCCGGATTCTGAGGCCAAGTTTCAGGGTAGTCGAGTATGGACAAGAAGACAGCACGTATCCGGCGCGCACGTCGCGCCCGCGCCACGATCCGGGAGTTGGGCGCCCATCGCCTCTGTGTGCATCGCACGCCGCGTCATATCTATGCGCAGGTCATCGCTCCGGATGGCGGCCAGGTACTGGCCAGCGCCTCCACCGTGGAGCGCCAGTTGCGTGAGCAGCTGGGAACGACCGGCAACACGGACGCTGCAGCAGCCGTCGGCAAGGCGATCGCCGAGAAGGCGAAGGCCGCCGGGGTGAGCAAGGTCGCGTTCGACCGTTCCGGTTTCAAATATCATGGCCGCATCAAGGCGCTGGCGGATGCCGCGCGCGAAGGCGGTCTGGAATTCTAAGGGTGAAGCATGGCTAATCATGACGCACAGGCGCAGAGCGACGGTCTGCAGGAAAAACTGATTGGCATCAACCGCGTGGCCAAGGTGGTCAAGGGCGGCCGTCAGTTCGGGTTCTCGGCGTTGACCGTTGTCGGCGATGGAAACGGCCGCGTCGGCTTCGGCCAGGGCAAGGCCCGTGAGGTGCCGGTAGCCATCCAGAAGGCCATGGAGAGCGCCCGCAAGAACATGCGTAGTGTCCATCTGAACGGCGGCACCCTGCAGTATGCGGTGACCGGTCGCCACGGCGCGGGCAAGGTGTTCATGCAACCGGCGTCGGAAGGTACCGGGATCATCGCCGGCGGCGCCATGCGCGCCGTGTTCGAGGTGCTCGGGGTCAAGGACGTGCTTGCCAAGTGCATCGGAACCAACAATCCGATCAATGTGGTGCGCGCCACCATGAACGGCCTGCAGCAGATCCGCTCCCCGGAAGACATGGCGACCAAGCGCGGCAAGCGCGTGGAAGAGATCCAGGGGTAAACCATGGCTGATGACAAGAAATTGAAGGTTACACTGGTGCGCAGCTTCCACGGACGTCTGCGCAACCATCAGGCATGCGTGAAGGGTCTGGGTCTGCGCCGCATCCGCCACTCGGTGCTGGTGGCCGATACGCCGGAAAACCGGGGGATGATCAACAAGGTCTCCTACATGCTGAACGTCGAGGAGGTCTGACCATGCGTCTGAATTCACTCAAACCCGCGCAAGGCGCCAAGCAGTCGGCCAAGCGGGTCGGTCGCGGCATCGGTTCGGGTCTTGGCAAGACGGGCGGACGGGGCCACAAGGGCCAGACTTCGCGCTCAGGTGGTTACCACAAGGTGGGCTTCGAGGGCGGTCAGATGCCGTTGCAGCGCCGGTTACCCAAGATCGGCTTCAAATCCCGCGTGGGGCGGACCCGGGCGGAAGTGCGGCTGCACGAACTGGCAAAAGTGGAGGCCGACGTCATCGATCTGATGGCGCTCAAGGCCGCCAACATCATTCCGGTGCAGGCGGACCTGGTCAAGGTGATCGTCTCCGGAGAGCTGACCAAGGCAGTGACGCTGCGCGGCGTCGCCGTTACCAAGGGTGCACGCGCCGCCATCGAAGCTGCCGGTGGCAAGGTAGAGGACTGAATTGGCTAGTACCGGCTCAAGCCTGACCGGCGCCGTCGGGGAAATCGGCAAGCTCAAGGAGCTACGTCAGCGGTTGCTGTTCCTGGTGGGCGCGCTGGTGGTGTTCCGTATCGGGTCCTTCATACCGATTCCGGGCATCGATCCCAACGTGCTGGCGCAGCTGGTCAGCCAGCAGAAGGGCACCATCCTGGACATGTTCAACATGTTCTCGGGGGGCGCGCTCAAGCGGCTGTCCATATTCGCGCTGGGCATCATGCCGTACATTTCCGCCTCCATCATCATGCAGCTGATGGCGGTGGTGCTGCCCAGTCTGGAGCAGCTCAAGAAGGAAGGTGAAGCGGGACGGCGGAAGATCACCCAGTACACCCGCTACGGCACGGTGGCGCTGGCCCTGTTCCAGGCGACCGGCGTCGCCATGGCCCTGCAGAGTCAATCGGTCTCCGGCCACGCGCTGGTCTATCAGCCGGGGCCGAGTTTTGTGCTGATGGCTGTGGTTACCCTGGTTTGCGGCACGTTGTTCCTGATGTGGTTGGGTGAGCAGGTGACCGAACGGGGCATCGGGAACGGCATCTCGATGATCATCTTCGCGGGCATCGTCGCGGGCCTGCCCTCGGCCATCGGCGGGACGCTGGAACTGGCGCGCACGGGCGAGATGAACGTGCTGACGATCCTGTTCCTGTTCGCGGTGGCGATCGGGGTGACGGCGTTTGTGGTGTTCGTGGAGCGGGGCCAGCGCCGGATCACGGTCAACTATGCCAAGCGGCAGCAGGGTCGGCGTATCTACGCGGCCCAAAGCTCCCATCTGCCGCTGAAGCTGAACATGTCCGGGGTGATTCCGCCGATCTTCGCCTCCAGTATCATTCTGTTCCCGGCAACCCTGGGGAACTGGTTCGGCAGCACCCAAGGCATGGGCTGGCTGAAGGATCTGAGCTCGACGCTGTCGCCGGGGCAACCGCTGTACGTACTGCTGTACTCGGCGGCGATTATCTTCTTCTGCTTTTTCTATACGGCGTTGGTATTCAACTCCAGGGAAACGGCGGACAACCTGAAGAAGTCGGGCGCCTTCATCCCGGGGATTCGCCCCGGTGAGCAGACCGCCCGGTATGTGGACGGCGTGCTGACCCGGCTGACGATGGCCGGCGCGATTTACGTGACCGCGGTGTGTCTGCTGCCGGAGTTCCTGATCGTTTCATGGAATGTGCCGTTCTATTTCGGCGGCACGTCCCTGCTGATTATCGTGGTGGTCGTGATGGATTTCATGGCTCAGGTACAGGCGCACCTGATGTCCCACCAGTACGAAGGCCTGATGAAAAAGGCCAATCTCAAAAGCCAGGGCGGCGCCGGCCTGATTCGCTGACGCAGGCCGGGTTCCTCCCTGGGGATCTGTCGGACAATAGGTGCTGAAATGAAAGTACGTGCATCGGTCAAGAAAATCTGCCGCCACTGCAAGATCGTGCGCCGCAAGGGTGTGGTCCGGGTTATCTGCTCGGATGGCCGCCACAAGCAGCGCCAGGGTTGAGCTTTATTCTGCAGAGCCCCGGTCCCGACCGCCCGTGGCGCGGCGGGCAGGGCAAACAGGGACTCCGGGTTGCGGCCCGGAGCGGCATTTTTGGCATTGATTTCCCGCGCCTGCGGCTGTACCCTTGACGGTTTCCGCTGGCGTCGTTCGCGTGGTTTAGGAGAGGTAGCACATGGCGCGTATCGCAGGTATCAACATTCCGGCGCACAAGCACGCCGTGATTGCTCTGACTTCGATCTACGGGATCGGTCGTACCAACGCCCAGAAGATCTGTGAGGCGACCGGCATCCAGCCGGACCGTAAGGTCAAGGACCTGACGGACCCTGAGCTCGAGACCCTCCGCGGGGAAGTTGGCAAGTACACCGTGGAGGGCGATCTGCGGCGGGTGGTTTCCATGAACATCAAGCGGCTGATGGATCTCGGCTGCTACCGGGGGTTGCGGCACCGGCGCGGACTGCCGCTGCGAGGCCAGCGCACGCGCACCAATGCCCGCACCCGCAAGGGCCCGCGGCGCCCGATCCGCAAGTAAGCCGACAACACGAGAGCGATCGCCGGGCGCGGACAGGAGCCGCGGACGGCGACCGGTAGACGATAGCTGCTAGGGTTGTAACCGGGACTACCAAGATGGCAAAAGCGACTGCGCGTACGCGCAAGAAGGTGAAGAAGAACGTGGTGGATGGCATCGCCCATGTGCACGCTTCCTTCAACAACACCATAATCACGATTTCCGACCGCCAGGGCAACGCCCTGTGCTGGGCCACGTCAGGGGGCTCCGGCTTCCGCGGTTCGCGCAAAAGCACGCCTTTCGCCGCCCAGGTGGCCGCCGAGCGTGCCGCCACCATGGCCCAGGAATATGGCATGAAGAACGTGGAAGTGCAGGTCAAGGGACCGGGTCCGGGTCGCGAATCCGCCGTGCGCGCCCTGAACAATGCCGGGTTTCGGGTGACCAACATCACGGACGTGACCCCGATTCCACACAACGGGTGTCGTCCGCCCAAAAAGCGTCGCGTGTAAGCAGGGGTCCACATGGCTAAGTTAGTTGGTGCGAAATGCCGCTTGTGCCGCCGCGAAGGGGGCAAGCTTTTTCTTAAGGGCGAGAAGTGCTACACGAGCAAGTGTGCCGTGGAAAACCGCCCGTTTCCGCCCGGTCAGCACGGCCAGCGCCGTCAGCGCCTGTCGGACTATGCCGGGCAGCTGCGCGAGAAGCAGAAGCTGCGCCGCATTTACGGTGTCCTGGAACGCCAGTTCCGCGGGTATTATCACGAGGCGGCGCGCCGCAAGGGCTCCACCGGCGAGAATCTGCTGCAGCTGCTCGAGTGCCGTCTGGACAACGTGGCCTACCGCATGGGCTTTGCGGCTTCCCGGTCCGAGGCACGGCAGCTGGTGCGCCACAATGCCATCACTGTGAATGGCAAGAAGGTCAACATTCCGGCCTACCAGGTGAGCCCCAGTGACGTGGTCGCCGTGAACGAGAAGGCACGTTCGCAGTTGCGCATCCAGGGTGCCCTGGAGCTGGCCCAGCAACGCGGTTTTGCCGAGTGGCTCGACGTGGACGTCACGAAGATGGAAGGTGTCTTCAAGACGAAGCCCGAGCGCAGTGATCTTCCGCCGGAGATCAACGAAGCGCTGGTCGTCGAGCTTTACTCCAAGTAAGGCCTACAGCAGAGGGGAACACCCATGCAAGGCAAGGTTACCGAATTCCTTAAACCACGGATCGTGGACATTCAGACCATCAGCGCCCAGCATGCGCGGGTGGCTATCGAGCCGCTGGAGCGCGGTTTCGGGCATACCCTGGGGAACGCCCTGCGGCGGATCCTGCTTTCTTCCATGCCGGGTGCCGCCGTCACCGGTGTGGAAATCGAAGGCGTGTTGCACGAGTACTCCACCATCGAAGGCGTGCAGGAAGACGTCATCGATGTGCTGTTGAACCTCAAAGGTCTGTCCATTCGGATGCACGGCCGCAGCGAAGCGTCGCTCGTGTTGAAGAAGAAGGGGCCCGGGCCGGTCACGGCTGCTGATATCACGCTGGATCACGACGTCGAGATTATCAATCCCGATCACGTCATTGCCCATCTGACCCAGTCGGGTGAGTTGAACATGACGCTGAAGATTGCACGCGGGCGAGGCTACGTGCCCGCCAGTATGCGTGCGAGCGCCGAAGGCGAAGACCGGATGATCGGCAGCCTGCAGTTGGACGCGTCGTTCAGTCCGGTGCGCCGTGTCAGCTATGCGGTTGAGAGTGCGCGCGTGGAACAGCGCACCGACCTGGACAAGCTGGTCATGGATATTGAAACCAACGGAACCATCGATCCCGAGGAGGCGATCCGCCGCGCCGCCACCATCCTGCAGGATCAGTTGTCGGTCTTCGTCGATCTTCAGGGCAAGGAAGAGGAACGGGCCGAAACCAGCGAAGCGGAGATCGATCCCATTCTGTTGCGGCCGGTGGACGATCTGGAGCTCACTGTCCGGTCCGCCAACTGCCTGAAGGCGGAGAGCATTTACTTCATCGGTGACCTCATTCAGCGCACCGAGGTCGAGCTTTTGAAGACGCCGAATCTCGGCAAGAAGTCCCTGACAGAAATCAAGGATGTACTGGCTACCCACGGGCTGTCCCTGGGTATGCGCCTGGACAACTGGCCGCCGCCCGGGCTCAAGGATCGCGAAAAGGCGTCCGCCTGACCGGAGCAGCACAGGCGCACCGCCGGCTGTGGATCCACAGGGTCAAGCCGGTCGTTCCGCCGTCGACCGCGTAATCTGAGGTAGCAAACATGCGTCATCGCAACATCGGGCGGCAGCTCAGCCGCAACAGCAGTCACCGCAAGGCCATGCTGCGCAACATGGCGGCGTCGCTGGTCCGGCATGAGGCGATCAAGACCACACTGCCCAAGGCCAAGGAACTGCGGCGTGTGGCCGAGCCCCTGATCACCATGGCCAAGAGCGATTCAGTCCACAAGCGCCGCCTGGCGTTTTCGCGCCTGCGTGACCGCGATGCAGTGACCAAACTGTTCGACAATCTGGGGCCGCGCTACAAGGAGCGTCCCGGTGGTTATCTGCGAATCCTGAAAATGGGGTTTCGTGCCGGCGACAATGCGCCGATGGCCTTGGTTGAGCTGGTGGACAGGCCCGAAGGGGACGAGGCCAGCGATTAGCCGCCTCTGCACATAAGACGGACCAAACAGAAAAGGCCGGGATTAACCCCGGCCTTTTCTGTTTGTGAAGCGCACGGGCAGGCTCGCGGGCTAAGGTCGCCGCGCTCCTGGGGCGGACCTCCGCAGGGTGGCGGCTAAACTTGCTGTATCGACCCTGTGTCACCCCGGAGGTGGTCCCGATGATCGTGCTGCTCACGGACTTCGGCCTTGAAGGCCCCTATATCGGACAGGTCAAGGCGGCGCTGCTGCGCGACGCGCCGGCGGTGCCGGTGATCGACCTGTTTTCAGACCTGCCGCCTTTCGATGCCCGCAGCGCAGCCTATCTGCTGGCGGCCTATGCGGCGAGCTTTCCGCAAGGCACGGTATTTGTCGCCGTGGTGGATCCGGGCGTGGGCAGCGCCCGGCCCGGAGCGGTACTGAGCGCTGACGGACGCTGGTACGTGGGACCGGACAACGGCCTGCTGGCCGTGACCGCGCGCCGCTCCCAGAGCGCCCAGTGGTGGGAAATCGACTGGCAACCGGAACGGTTTTCCGCCAGCTTCCACGGTCGCGATGTGTTTGCGCCGGTAGCGGCGCGGCTGGCTCGGGGTGAACCGGTCCCCGGTCGCGCTGTCGAGCAGCGAACGCGGGTGGGCGCGGACTGGGAGGACGACCTGTTTCGCGTGGTCTATCTCGACAGGTTCGGCAATGCCATGACCGGTGTGCGCGCCCAGGTGGTGGGCAAGCACGACGCCATCGAGGTGGCAGGTCGTGTGCTGTCCCGCGCCGACACCTTTTCGGATGTGCCGCGGGGAGAGGCTTTCTGGTACGAGAACGCAAACGGCCTGCTGGAAATCGCCGTCAACCAGGGACGCGCCGACCGGGATCTTGGCCTGGCGCTTGGCGCGGAGGTCCGAGCCGTTCCGGCGGCCTAGTGGTCCATGCGTCGCGCCTCGCGGGTTGCGCTTCCCTGCAGGACGGGTGCCAGGAACATGCCGGTGTAGGATTGCGGATGGTCCGCGACCTGCTCCGGCGTTCCAGCGACAACAACCGTCCCGCCTTTGTCCCCGCCTTCGGGGCCGAGATCCACAACCCAGTCCGCCGTCTTGATGACGTCCAGATTGTGCTCGATCACGACAATGGTGTTGCCGTGGTCGCGCAGGCGTTGAAGGACGGTCAGCAGTTGCTCGATGTCGTGGAAATGCAGTCCGGTGGTCGGTTCGTCCAGGATGTAGAGCGTGTTGCCCGTGTCTCTTTTGGACAATTCCCGGGCCAGCTTCACCCGCTGCGCTTCGCCGCCCGAAAGCGTGGTCGCGTTCTGTCCCAGTTTGAGGTAGGAAAGCCCGACCTCCATCAGCGTCTGCAGCTTGCGGGCCACCGCAGGTACCGGGCTGAAGAACTCGCGGGCGTCCTCCACGGTCATCTCCAGTACCTCATGGATGTTCTTGCCCTTGTAGCGGATATCCAGGGTCTCTCGATTGTAGCGTTTGCCCTTGCAAACGTCGCAGGGCACGTAGATGTCGGGTAGAAAGTGCATCTCAACCTTGATGACTCCGTCGCCCTGACAGGCTTCGCAGCGTCCGCCCTTGACGTTGAAGCTGAAACGGCCGGCTTTGTAGCCCCGCGAGCGCGCTTCCTGCGTGCCGGCCAGCAGTTCCCGTATGGGCGTAAACAGACCGGTGTAGGTGGCCGGATTCGAGCGTGGCGTGCGACCGATCGGGCTCTGATCGATGTCCACCACCTTGTCCAGATGCTCCAGCCCCTCGATGGTCTCGCATGGAACCGTGGCTTCGGAGGCTCCGTTGAGCTCGCGGGCCGCGTATCGATACAAGGTGTCATTGATCAGGGTGGATTTGCCGGAGCCGGAGACGCCGGTGATGGCCGTCATGATGCCTATGGGAATATCCACATCGACATGCTTGAGATTGTTGCCGTGGGCATCGCGCAGACGGATCATGTGTGACGGCTCGGGGGGCGAGCGACGCTCGGGCACCGCGATGGCACGCGTGCCCGCGAGATACTGTCCGGTCAGGGAGGCGGGGGTGGCAATGATGTCCGCCGGCGTTCCTTCGGCGACCACGCGCCCGCCGTGCACGCCCGCTCCGGGCCCCATGTCCACCACATGGTCGGCGCTGCGTATGGCGTCTTCGTCATGTTCCACTACGATCACCGTGTTCCCCAGGTCGCGCAGGTAGGTGAGCGTATTGAGCAGTCGCTGGTTGTCGCGCTGATGCAGTCCGATGGACGGCTCGTCCAGCACGTACATCACACCCACCAGACCGGCGCCGATCTGGCTCGCCAGTCGGATACGTTGGGCCTCACCGCCGGATAGTGTGTCGGCGCTGCGTTCCAGGGACAGGTACTCCAGTCCTACGTTCACCAGGAAGTCCAGTCGCTGCCCGATCTCCTTGACGATCTTCGCGGCGATTTGCCCGCGCCGGCCCGGCAGTTCGAGCTGCGCGAAGAACTGCTGTGCGTGCCCGACTGGAAGGGCGGTGATCTGTGGCAGCGTCCGCTCAGCCACGAATACATGACGCGCCGCCCGAGTCAGCCGCGTGCCGTGGCATTCCGGGCACGGTTGGATGCTCAGGTACTTGGCCAGTTCATCGCGGACCACGGTGGATTCGGTTTCCCGGTAGCGGCGCTGCATGTTGGGAATGATGCCCTCGAAAGGGTGACGCCGGGTGGTGAATCCCCCGCGCTCGTTGAGATACTGGAATTCGATTTCCGTGTCGCCGCTGCCGTACAGGATGGCGTTGCGCACCGCATCGGGCAATTCTTCGAAAGGAGTTTCGATGTCGAAACCGTAATGATCGGCGAGCGAGCTGATCATCTGGAAGTAGTACGCATTGCGTCTGTCCCAGCCGCGTACGGCGCCGCCGGCCAGGCTCAGTTGAGGATGTCCCACCACCCGTTGCGGATCGAAGAATTGTTTGACACCCAGTCCGTCGCAGGCGGGACAGGCTCCGACGGGATTGTTGAAGGAGAACAGCCGCGGTTCCAGTTCGGGCAGCGAATAGCCGCAGATCGGACAGGAGAACTTGGCGGAAAACAGCAGCTCTTCGCGGGTCGGGTCGTCCATGTAGGCGACGCGCGCCAGACCGTCGGACAGGCGCAGCGCGGTTTCGAACGATTCCGCCAGGCGCACTGCGATATCGTCACGCACGCGGAATCTGTCCACTACCGCTTCGATGGTATGCTTGCGCTTGAGGTCCAGCGTGGGCAGCTCGTCCAGTTCCACCACCTTGCCGTCGACCCGCGCACGCACGTAGCCCTGGGCGCGCAGTTCCTCCAACACGTGAACGTGCTCGCCCTTGCGATCCTGTACCACCGGTGCGACCAGCATCACACGGCTGCCTTCTTCGAGGCCGAGTACCTGATCGACCATCTGGCTCACCGTCTGTGCTTCGAGGACGGTGGCATGTTCGGGGCACTGTGGTGTGCCCACACGCGCAAACAGCAGACGCAGATAATCGTAGATCTCGGTAACGGTCCCCACGGTGGAGCGCGGGTTGTGGGACGTGGACTTCTGCTCGATGGATATTGCCGGTGACAGGCCGTCGATGTGGTCCACATCGGGCTTTTCCATGATGGCCAGGAACTGGCGCGCATAAGCGGACAACGACTCCACATAGCGGCGCTGGCCTTCGGCGTAGATGGTGTCAAATGCCAGTGAAGATTTCCCGGACCCGGAAAGGCCGGTGACGACGATCAGCTTGTCCCTCGGCAGGTCGAGATTGAGGTTCTGAAGGTTGTGGGTGCGCGCCCCTCGAATTCGAATGGTATCCATGCCGTTTTCCGCCAACAACGTAACCTGCTACTATACGGCGGTCTCGCTTGGTTGATCAAAGGAATTTCGCCTCGTGAAAAAGTCAGCCGAACCCCGTCAACGCATGAGTCCCACCGAACACCGAGCCGCCACCTCTCTG
>Ga0102956_1000112_pt1 | contig 25800 bp, 30 predicted proteins | sample SalPonF2_A_D2_MG_FD_84515 | JGI IMG/M metagenome (GOLD analysis project Ga0102956, IMG submission 84515) | Salt pond soil microbial communities from South San Francisco under conditions of wetland restoration - Salt Pond MetaG SF2_A_D2_MG ...
AGTAAAAGGATGATGGCAACATTAAAAAAAGTCAAAGATGATTGAAACCGGAAACGTTGACTAATAATTTCCGGGATGCTTTTTGCCAAGGCCGGGCATACTCAAACCCGAGCGAGGCAAAACTTATGAGTCGGGTAGGAAAAAAGTCGCCATCGTTACCGGTGCGGCCTCTGGCCCGGGGCTCGCGGACGCGGAGGTCCTGGCGCGAGAAGGCGCGGCCGACATCCTCAGCGATGTCAACGAAACCGCCGGCGAGGCCGCCGCCGAATCGATCCGCGCGGCCGGCGGCAAGGCGGAATTCATGGTTCACGATGTCACCGCGCCTGGAAACAGCAATGACAATCGCCATCCACTGCCAGATGTGCGGTTATGACATTCGGGTCAATTCGATCCACCCCGGGGCGATCGACACGCCGATGATCGACCAGACCTGTTCGGACCCGGGCATCGCGGACAGGTCTGGACTGAGCCCCGTGGGCCTCGGATTACCGCTCGACGTCGCCAACGTGGTGTGTTCCCCGCGTCCGACGAGTCGCGTATCGTAAACGGGTCCGAGATCGTGCTCGACAACGCGCTGACAATTCAGTAATCCAGCGCGGCCGCGATAGCAGGCCTATTCCTCGGGCGCGATCGTGACTTTCAGGCCATCGAGTTCGGGACCGAATTCGATCTGGCAACTCAGCCTCGAGTTGGGTTTGAAATGCTCGAGTTCTTCCAGCAGTTCTTCCTCGTCCTGATCGCGCGCGGGCAGGCGAGCAATCCACGCATCATCGACGAAAACGTGGCAGGTGGCACAGGAGCAGACGCCGCCGCAAATCGCCTCGACGCCGTAATCGAGGTCACGCAGTGAATACATCAAAGGGGAATTCGTCTCCGCCTCGATTTCGTGCGCAACACCATCCCGATCCGTCACAACGACCTTTGCCATGTTTGCAATCACTCCGTGGGTAGCCTGACGCGGCCGCCGCGATCGGCGACTGCGAGCGCGGCATGGTATTGGCAGATCGTCCGCCAATCAAGCCATGTCACCGGCAATCGGGAAATAAAAAAACAGTCATGACTGTTTCTATTCTGCGATCGGGTTTGCATACTCGAAGCCAATGAGATTGCCTCGCTCCGTCACCGATACATAGAAATTTCCCCTGCATCGGCAGACCGCAAACAGAGGCATTCGGGGAAGCCGGCTTGATTGGTTTTGACACCGGGCTCGCGGAGGTTATTGGCCTCTCTTCCAGACACTCATTCGCTGCGGTTATCCTGCGTCGGCTGGCAAATGCCGGGCCCGGGGATGTTCGCCGTTGCCGCCAGAAGCGGAGAAATGCTGCGGGAAAATGTCACCGAAGATATTTGCGGCGACCTCGAATTCTGCGACCCGGGGATATCGCAGGCAGTCACCGCAATTCCCGGCGCGGTGATCGCGGGCCATATGGACGGCAGACTCAGGATCTATGCACGCGACGACGGCAGAGTGTTGTGGGAGACCAATACATTGCGCGAGTATGAAACCGAATCGGGTGACACTGGTCGCGGCGGCTCTTTCGGCGGCGGACGACCAATGGTGGCCGATGGCATGCCGTATGCGAATTCGGGTTATGGCATTTATATCCATATGCCCGGTAACGTCGTGCTGGTATTCGGCGTTGCCGACGACACCGAACAATGATTCAGCGGCATGACCCGCTCGAGCGCGTTGCGTTTGCTCCATCGTGCACCCCTGGCGACGAAGCGTGCTTTAGCGGATGTAATAGCTCAAGGCGTTGGGACTGAACTCGCGCGGATCGGCGCCATCCGAAAATTCGAATCCCGGCAGCCCGTTGTCCAGTCCGTTGATAAGGTAACGTTCCTGCTGCAGGTCATAAAAAGCATAGGCAGTTGCCCACAAGACGGGAACCTCATAGTAATTGACAGCGTGGGCCTCCATTACGCGCCAGAACTTGCCATCCCTGTCGTAGGCTTCGCTGATCGCGATCTGCCAGCTGTCCTCGTCGACATAGAAAATTCGCCGCGAATATACATGCCGGGCCCCTTCTTTCAGGCGCCCTTCGACCACCCAGACACGATGCAGTTCGTAACGCAGCAGTTCGGGGTTTACATGCTTGCGCTGAATGATCTGTTCCGGCGTTACGTCGTCACTGTGCAGACGATAAGCATTGTACGGAATCAAAATTTCGCGTTTGCCGTGCAAGGTCCATTCGTAGCGGTCGGGCGGACCGTTATAAAGCTCGAAATCGTCGACGGTGCGCAATCCATCCAGGCCGGGCGGCGGAACCTCGTACCCGAAATACGGCAGCCGGATGATGCGCCGCAACGAGCGCGTGTAGCGCCAAGACTTGCGCGGGTCACGGGTCTGGTTGATCGTCTCGATCACCAGCACACCCTCGCCGGCGCGCAACGCGGGAGCATAAGTCTTGGCCTTGACCGCCAGCAGCACATTGTCAAATTTTGCCGCTACCTCGCTCACTCGGGGCGAACCATACGGATAGGCAAAATCCTGCAGCTGCCTGACGACCTGGTACCTGCCCATGCGGGTAACGGCGGCGCTGCCTTCCCGGCGCTTGACCCGTATTCCGCGCCAACGCAGATTGTGGTTCCAGATCACCTCCTCTGCCGACTTCGGCATTGGGAACGGCGAACTGATATGAGCGCCTTCGACGCCGCCCTTTCCCGCAGTGAGCAGTGTCGCGCTGGTCGCATTCTCACGGATTGCCTCGTACACCCACGCTGGATAAGACGCGCTGCGCCGGGTCGGGTAGACATTGAAATGCAGCGTATCCGGGTATGCGGCAAGGAGCGCCTTCTGCCCATCGGTCAATTTGTCGGCATGCTCGCCCAGGTTCGCCGCATCGATCGAATACAGCACCGGATCGTCCGCGAACGGATCGACGTGATGTCGGCCTGGAACATAACCCGGCGGCATCTCGGTAATCCCGCCGGTCCAGGCCGGGATCGTTCCTGCCGCGTTGCCGGCACGCTCGGCGCCGAGTGGCGTCAGTTCGCCGCCACCGAGGCGCGCCGCCTCCGCCGCGGACACCTCCGCCACAGCAGGCCATGCCATGGCGAGCAGGAATACGCAGATTCCCAGACCTCCGTAAGTGTGCGCCGGAGTCCGCATCAGAAAGAGTAGGTAAGCCGCCATCGGATAACGTCGCGATCTGACAGCAAATTGGCGTTGCCGGCACCGAAAAATCCGGTGAAACTGAGATCCGTACTCCATCGATCGATGAAGTCGGCCGACACCCCGAATTGCACCAGCTTCCGGTCCTCTATAAACGTCGACAATGGCGCTGGAGTGGTGCCGCTGACATCGTGGACAAAAACGATACGGGGCACGACATTTAACGCGCCAAATACGCTGCTATATATCGACGCCAGCGACAGTCTGTAGCCCCAGGAATTGTCGGTCGGAGACTTGGCTGCCTGCAACGCTATGCCGCCGTTTCCGCTTACGTCATCTACATTTACGTACGCAGCATCGGCCGCGATCAGCACTTGGTCTGAACCCAGGCGGGGGCCAAGCAACTGGGTTACGCTCATCGTAAACTGGCTGCGGTCACGCTCGAGAACACCGCTTACGACCTGGTCGGCACCAAACTCCCCGAGCGGTGTATCGCCAATGGTCGGGTCGTATTGCACCGGCGAACGGGTCGCGGTCAGGACCTGGCCTGTTGCGATCTGGAACGGAAAATCGCTGTGACGCGAAAACTCACCGGCAAACAGTGTGCCGGTGCGGATCGTGGAAAAACTGAACGAAACGCCGAACATATCAATGTTTTCCGGATACTCGGCAAAATAGCCCGCCGCGTTGTCGTATTGACTCAGCGTCAATTGCTCGGCCGTTGCGCGCGCCTCGGCAGCCGCCTCATCCGGAGTAAGTCCGGTGCCGAGATAGACCGGTTCCAGGTCACCTGCGGTCTCTGCCACGCTTGCGTCGGATGTCTGGTTGATTGCGGCCTGGCTCGCGGTCAGCCCGCTGATGATAGGCAGTCGGCTGTTGTAGCGAATGTAGTGCACGCCGATTTTGGTCGCCAGACCGTCAAAGAAGCGGCCGATCAGGCTGATTCCGTACTGGCCGCCATCGTCGGGTTCGTCGACATAGCGTCCCGGAATCTGGAAGAAATTCTCGTCGAAACCGAGCGTTCCGGCCGGCAGCCTGAACGCGTCGTCGAGGTCCGTGCCGAGGTCCGAGTATTGCCCACCGGTCAGCATCGCCAGATTGACGCCGTCACCGCCGACCAGGTCGTTGGTGGAAAAATAACTACCGACCGGCGGCAACGTCAGAGGCTCCCACTCGTACTGGTAGAAGCTCTCGAATGCAAAGGTCTCGGTCAGCGTGGCGGCGACCCACAGCATGCCCTGCGGCGATAATAAATCAATCGCCCGGCTCGCCGGCTGCAACGCAGCTGTTATGTTGATCGGATTGATTACATCGATACCGTCGCGGATAAAATTGGTTTCACCCCAATTGACTACCTGATCGCCAAGTCGGAAATTCACCGGTATGTCAGCTACGCGGAAACTACCGCTGATGTAGTGATCCAGCAGATCCGCATCCGAACCAAGCAGGTCGCGCCCGCTCGATGTCAGGTCGGTTCTCTCGCGCGACTGGTCCTCGATTTCGTAATCGTAACCGGCGGCTCCGCGGGCATAAATCCCGATGCCGCCCCACAGCATCGTCAACTCGGCATTGCCGCGAAGCGCATTGGAAAAAATTCCGGTGTCGTAGTTTAGATTGCCGTCATCGTTATTGACGCGGGCGCCATCGCCTCCGTTCGCAGCCGCCACGAGGCTCTCATCAGTGTCTTCCACACGTATTCCGAGTCCGTAAGAGACGGTAAGGTCGAAAATGCCCTGGAGGTTACCAACCTGGAAATCCTGGGCTGGCGCCGCGCCGCTGGCGGCAAAGAACACCGCAGCCACCAGCACGCACGCGGATGGCGCGCTGAATCGGCGTTCTGAATTGATCCTGTGAGCTGTCACGATTAGTCGATCTTGCCGGCCCTGCTGCGGAGTAATCCTACACCAGTCTCGATCAGGCCGGCCGCAGCAACGGCGAAAACTATTCGATCCGGTCGAAGAACCGCAGGTCCATTTCCTCGGCCAGCGCACCGAGCATCGGCGGCACCAGGTCATCATGAAATGCGCCCCGCTGATGCGTCCCGAACGCCGCCTTATCGCGGACACGCGAATAGAAAATATGGGTATTCGGCTCATGGCGATGGCGCAGAAAATCGTCGACCACGGTATCCGGCTCGTGATCATGGGTCAGGACGAACGGCCTTTTCTGTAGTGCTTCGAACGGGTCTTTTCTTTCCGTTTTCACGATCAATTTTACGACAATGGTCTGTCCGCCTGCGTCGAACGAAATAGTCAGATTTGTTTTTCTACGTATATCGAGTGCTAACATCCAGGCTCAAAACCGGCGTCCGCAACAGCGCAGGAAGACCCGAGTGACCGAAACCCACTATCATTTTGTCGCGATGACCAAGGACATCGCCGCGGGCAAGAATAAGGCGTACATCGTCGAGGAACACGACATTCTCATCTGTCATTCGAAAGACGAGTTTTTCGCGGTGGAAAACCTCTGTTCTCACGCGATGGCGCCGCTCGAGGGCGGACGCCAACGCGCCTATCGGCTGATCTGCCCGTTGCATGGAGCATCATTTGATGTCCGTGACGGCAGCGTCAAGGGACAGCCCGCGTTCAAACCCATCCGAACCTACCCGCTGCGAGTCGTTGACGGCCGGATCGAAGTGGCGCTGAACGCCGAGGCGGCGCCCGACTGAAGCAAAAACGACCGCCGTGTAGTGGTCGCGCGGATCCGCGCCCGATCAGCCGCCTGCCGGTTTGCCGCCTTTGCAGTCGGTAGCGCCACGCCGCCGTCTCCCAGTCTTCGACGACATTGCCGCTGTGAGAAATCGGTTCGAAAAATCCACTGATGAATTCACTGCCCTGACCGCGGCCGTTTGTGTCGGCCCAAAAAAAGGCTGGCGGCAGCAACAAAAGAGCCGCCCGCGCAGACCAGGGTAATTACAATCAACGCATCGGGTTTCGCGGCCGGGAAATACCTCAGGGTGGTAACAGCCACCGCGCCAAACGTGAATTGCGCAAACGTGGAAAAACCGGACGCGCTGCCCGCCCGCTTCGGATCCAGGCTCACCGCACCAGCCATGGCACTCGAAATCACCAGCCCGGCCCCAAACGCCATTATCGACGCCGTGCCAAACAGGTCAGTAGCAACCCAGGATTCTCCGCCCAGGCGCCACACCGCAAGCAATGCACCGCTGATGTAAATTGTCGAGCCGATTACGATCAAGTGGTCGGTACTCAGCCGCGCGCCACTCTGGGCAACCAGCAGCGAGCCCGCAATAAAGAAGCCGAGCACCATTGCGGCCCAGGCGCCGTAGCCGGCCGCGCTCCCGTCGAGCGTCTGCACATAAAGAAACGGTGCCGCGCTCATGAACGCAAAGAAAAAGGCGCTGGCAAACGCCAACGCAAGCGTATAACGTCGAAACAGGGGCACCCCCAGCAATGCCGCAAACGGGCTGAAGATCCCGGTCAGCCCCGGCAAAGGCAGTGGCTCGCGCAGTGTCTCTTGCAGACGCGTGACCACTGAAACGATGAGTATCACGCCGAATAAACCGGAGACGACAAACAACCAGCGCCAGCCAAACCTGTCGGTAACAAGACCACCAATAAAAGGAGCGACAAGTGGTGTTGCCGCTGTGGATAGCATCAGAAAGGCAATGAATTGTTTCGCCTTGTCCTCGCGGTAAATATCGCGGCAAATCGCTCGTGCCAGAACAAGGCCGCTGGCACCGCCAACAGCCTGCATCACACGCCCGCCGATCACCGCCCCGATCGTGGGTGCCAACGCACCGAGCGCCGACCCGACTACAAACAGACCACCCGCGGCGACAAGTACCGGCTTACGGCCGAAGCGATCGGCGAGCGGGCCGTAGATGAGCACCGCAATGGCAATGCCCACGGAACTCAGCGCTACCAGAGACTGCACTTTCGCGGCGGAAACCGAGAACGTCTGTTGTATTGCGGGTAGCGCCGGGATGATTATGTGTAGCGACAACGGGCTCAATGCGGAGAGAAAAAGCAACTGCAGCGTTGATACCGTGATCGTCGGTGATTGATTGGAACAGCGACTATGCATGCGTTAACGACGCTGGTCGAAGAGGAGTCCCGCCACCGCGCTCGCAATATTGAGTTTCTGGATATCGACCGCTCCACCGGCAAAACCCCAGCTGCAGGCGTCGCGCAGGCGTCGCTCCATCGGGCACTCGCGCGAATACCCATAGCCACCCATCCTTTGAACCGCATTGCTCGCGATAGCGCGCGCGGCTCGGTAAATCAACAGTCACGCCGGACACCCGTCCCAGCACCATGGTGGCATTACCGTAGCGTTCGAGGTCGAATGCCTCCATCAGTTTGCGGAATCCGCCGGCCGGCACGATCATGTTGTCGTGCGCGAACCGTCGCGCAGTCCTTTTGAGCTCAAGCTGTTCCGGTGTGCGCCTGAAATCCATTACATATTCTCCCGTTATTGTTGCCGGACGTGGTGGCCGGAGACGCGAAAACCAGACGCTTACGGTCGTTCAGGACTTGCCGATCATAACCAACGCTTTGAGACTCAAACAGCCCTGGTTTTTTTATTGCAGCGTCCCGGAGAGCTGCATCAGGCCCACGCCGAAACCAATTATCAGAAACTCGCAAACGTCAGGGTCCTCGACTTCGGCCGTTGCATTGCCGGCCCCTATCCCGCGATCCTGCCCGGTTATCCGGACGCGGGTATCATACGAATCGAGAGAATCGGCGGCAGCGAGGACCACTATATCGCGCCGGTCACCGCCTCCGGCGAGGGCGGCGTTTTTTTACAGGCCACATGCACCAACCCAGTATTGGTATCGACCTCGGCGATGCCAGGGCGCGAGGTCGTGGCCCGGGGGGCTGCAAGCGCCCGCGGCGGCGCCAATCTCGCAGCGGCACTTCTGCAGCGCCTCGGCCTCGACGACACACGCCCGTGCGAGGTCAGGCCCGTGGTTATCCTGGCGAGCCAGAGTTCGTGTGGCGATCGTGGCCCCGATGCCGGCAAGGTGGTTTCAATGGTGTCGGGCAGCCACTGTCCGGTGCAGCGTCTATCAGCGCCACGCCCGGCCGGCCAATCAATGCCGCAGCCCCGTACGTGGATCAGGCGCCGGCGAGGCGGGCCGCACTGATCGAACGCGAGCGCAGCGGCACCGGTCAGAAAATCAGCGCGACATGGTGAGCTGCCCGCACAAGCGACGATGCCGTCGCCCAACGCCATGCCGCGGCGTTGCCGGCCGGCGCGATATTGTCGCCACAACAGGCCATCGACAATCCCCAGGTCACGGCGATGGGCTTGTCGCAGGAGGTCGATTTTCCCGGCGTGGGGCGTCCCGCCCCGGTGGCCGGACTGGCATTGCATTTTTCGCACAGCCCAACCGAAATACGCTCCGCGCCGCGGCGGCTCGGCGAGCACAGCGATGAATTTCTGCGCGAGCCTGGATTCGAAGATGACGAACGAATACGTCTGCGCGAATCCGGCATCATCGCGTAAGTGGACAAAGCTGGAGAATCTAGAGCGGCGAAACCCGGTAACCGAGACGGGGAAAGTGAACGACAATGTCGCCCAACTCGCTATCCCGTCGCAGTACCGCAATAGTGAGTGGAGTAAGGCGGAGCAGTTCTCCTTCCACGACTCCGCGCCGCGAGAAATCGGCGGGCTCGACTGCCACTTTTGCCAGCGGCTGCAATCCGAGCGGATCATCCGCATCTATATTCAAGGATAGATCGGGCTGGCCGAGTCTTGCCTCCGCCAGCGCCGCGGCGGCGGTGATATCGGTTCTGACGCCTTCGCCGAGCGCAGCCACGCGTGCCTCCCATGGCGGCAGCGAAACAAACCTCGCCAGCAGTTTCTCGGTGACCGGCATCGCCGCCCGCGCAAACCACGGCACGCTGAACGCCTGGATATCGACCAGTCCCGGCTCGTCACCACTCAGAAAGGCGCGTCCGTCGGCCAGCTGATCCTCGAGCAGAGCGCAGTGCGCCCGCAACTGGGTGATCGCGTGACTCGCATCCTCGCTGATCCGGGCAAAGCTCAGGTGATCGAAAAGCGCCTCCCGGTCGGCGGCAAAAGCGGTATCCCAGGACGGTCCAACCAGATTGATCGCCATTTCCAGACCGGCCTGGAAAAAATCGTCGCCCCACTTCACCAGCGCATAATCGAGACCACGATTGTCAGCCGGGAACAAGGTCGGCCGCGGATGGCGCCGCTCGAGTTCGCGCGCAATCAGCTGAGTATCGATATAGACATCCGCGCCGGACTGCAATACGGGCGTGCCACGGTAGCCGCCGGTCAACCGGGTCAGATCGGGTTTCGGCATAATCATCGGCGTCTCGACCGAACGCCATGCAAGTTGTTTCAGCCCGAACATCCGCAACGCTTTCTGAGTAAACGGCGAGGCGTCGTAGTGGTGCAGTATCAGACCGGTCATCGAATCAATCTCCGTCGCGCGAAGTGTTATGGGATTCCAGACGGCGCTGCACTATCGCCCTTTCCTCGCCATCTTGGTCGACCAGTGCCGGTATCTTGTTATTGGGGCTGATCCGGAGAAACTCCGGCCTGAACTGATCGCCGCGGCCAATATCTACTTCCACCACGTTACATGGAAAACCACACTCCTCCAGCATGATCGCGACCTTCATGCCGTTCGGCGAAGGGAAATAAAAAAGATCAATCACGACGATACCGGCCAGGCGCGATGTCCGCTCGACGCCCTGATGACTGCGACGACGGCCATTCCTGATCGCTCAGGCACGTTCCACACGATAACCGATCCGCGGAAAATGCACCGTGACTTCCCCCACCCGCGGATCGGTACGCCGGATCGCGATCTCGTTCAGAGACAGTGTCACCAACTGGCCCGCAACCGGCACCTTGCCGTAGTCATCGGGAGTGACAGCCACGCGCTCGCCGGCGCGCAGGCCGAGTGGATCATCCGGATCGATGCCCTCACCGTGGCTCGGTTCGGCATCGCGGGCAATATCGAGCGCGGCCTCGGGATCGAGCTCCTGACGCTGGCCCTCGCCCATCTCCCGCATCCGCTCCTCCCAGGCATGCATGCAGCGAAACGGCGCAAACATGTCCTCGACCGGCGGAACGTTGGCACGCGCCATCCAGATGACGAACCATGCATTGATATCCGCCAGACCCGGCTCCTCGCCCAGCACGAAACGCCTGCCGTCCGCCAATTGCCGGTCCACCAGGTCGGCATGCCCACGCAACTGCGCATAGAGGTGAGGAATGTCCTGATCCAGGCGATCGAAATCCATAAAGTTAAAAAAAGTCATGCGGTCTTTCAGTACGTCTTCGGGGATGTCTGCATTGACACCCATCGACAGCGCTGCGCCGGACTCGAAAAACGCCTTGTCGCTCCACTCCGACAAAGCCCACACAAGGCCTTCGTTACCGCTGGGAAACAACGTCGGTTTCGGAACCCGCAAATCTATCTCACGCAGGATTCGCCGCGAATCACAGAAAATATCGGCACCAATCTGCAGCACCGGCGTTTTGCGGTAACCGCCGGTCAGCGGCATTAACGCGGGTTTCGGCATGATCATAGGGATTTGAACGGATTGCCACTCAATACTCTTGAGCCCAAAGACCTTGCGCGCTTTCTCGGCAAATGGGGAGATATCGAAGTGATGCAAAATGAACTGGCTCATTGGAGTGTCTCCATCGTTCTGCTTAGTCGGACACCGCGCCCGGATCGGTCATGGTGAAAAAACCCGGCGGGAGGTTAATCTTGTTGCGCAAATGGACACGCGCCAAAGCGGCTCTTCCTACGCGCTGGATAGCCAGCACAAAGGCCGCCGTTCGCATATCTACGTTAAATTGCGTCGCGGTTGCACTAACAGCGGCGAAAGCCTTGCACATGATCTTGTCGAGTTCCGAATTTATGCGCTCCAGTTCCCAGCGGAACTGCTGGATGTTCTGCACCCATTCGAAATAACTGACGGTAACCCCGCCGGCGTTGGCAAGAATATCGGGAACGATGGTAACCCCACGCTTGTGCAGTACCTCGTCCGCAACAGGCGTGGTTGGGCCGTTCGCACCCTCGACAATGATGCTGGCGCGAACGTCGTCAACATTGTCTTCGGTAATCGCCTCCTCGAGCGCCGCCGGGATCAATACGTCACAGTCCCAGCCGATGATGTCGGTATTTACAAATTCATCACCGCCGGCGAAACCCTTCACCGTGCGATGCTGCGTCGCCCACGCGGCGAGTGCCGGGACATCGAGGCCGGCCGGATTGGCAACACCGCCCAGGTGATCGGCAACAGCGACGATCTTTGCGCCACGCTCCGCTATCAGCAAAGCAGCATGACTGCCGACATTGCCAAAACCCTGGATCGCAACGGTCAACCCGTCGAACGATCTGCCCAGGGTCTTCAGGGTCTCGGCCAACGACACCATTACGCCACGGCCGGTTGCACCGGCGCGGCCCGGGGATCCGAACAGGTGCAGGGGCTTGCCGGTTACCACCGCCGGAGAGAATCCCTCGTACTTTGAGTATTCGTCCATGATCCAGCCCATAATCTCGGCATTGGTGTTGACGTCAGGTGCCGGAATATCGACGGTCGGCCCGATCACGTCCTTGATTTGCCCGACGAAACTTCGCGTCACCCCGTCGAGCTCGGACTGGCTCATCTGCGCCGGGTCACAGTTAATCCCGCCCTTGGCTCCGCCGTAAGGAATGTCCACGACCGCCGTCTTCCAGGTCATCAGGCTAGCCAGTGCCACCGCGTGATCCTCGTCGACGGTCGGGTGATAACGCAGCCCGCCTTTCATCGGGCCGCGAGCTCTGTTGTGCTGAACCCGGAAGCCAAGGTGATGCAGCAAGGAACCGTCGTCGGCCTCGGTCACAAGTTCCACTTTTACGACTCGCATCGGAGTCAGCAGGATCTGCCGGATTCTGTCGGACAATTCGAGCGTATCCGCGGCCTTGCTGAAATAGTACCGGCTCTCCTCAAGCATCATATTCTCCCGATCCAGATTGAGATGTGTGAAACGCAGACGTTTAGCCGACCTGCTCACCGCCGTCGCGCTTCGAGATAGGGCGCCGTCCGCTGAAAAGACTCCGCGCACACTATCGACCACCCATCCTAATCAATACGCTACGGCGCGCGATATCGGCAATTTCCGAACCGTCAGAAGGTTCGCTTGCCGTGTTTCAAGCGTAACAGGCGCTACCAAAACAAACAGTCAAGCTTGTTTCTTTTTGTTCCGGCGCACCCTGAAGTTAGCTCTCCCCAACAATTCGGAGACGCCGCTGCCACACCCTGGCACCGCGTCGCTTTTGACTCACGGCAGAGGCAGTTATGGACACACAGACCATCGAGCGATACAAGGCCGGAATGGAGTACGAACGGAGCCCAAACGGCGCGCCTGAGGGATTCCCGGAACTGCCGTTGCTGCCAGGCGGGCCTGAGAGGATAGCGAAGCGGCATCGCGTAATCACGCACAGCGCGAAACACGGATTTGTGCGGTCCCCGGATCACGCGCGAGCCACGCCAGCGGGCCGCGCGGACCGACAATCCGGGACATCGGAGACCCGTGCGACACCGTCGTTCCCAAGCCATGGCCAGCGCGGATCGCCAGGTACCCTCTGCCTGAGAATATCCGCGCCCGCAACAACGATCGCCTCGCGCGTTACGGCACGGCCTTTACGCTGCTCAGAACCCGGTTGCGCAGCACGCCAATGCCCTCCACCTCCAACTCGACGACGTCGCCATGCTGGAGAAACCGCAGCTGCTCCAGGCCGCAACCGCCACCTACCGTGCCCGATCCCAGTATTTCGCCCGGATACAGGGTTTCGCCGCGACTGACATGCGCGATGCATTGCTCGAATCGCCAGTCCATTGTCGAGGAGTTGTTGCGAGACCATTCCTCCCCGTTTACCCGCGCCAACATCTGTAGCGCATACGGATTCGCGATCTCGTCACGGGTCACGATGCAGGGACCGAAGGCATTGGCGCCGTCGAAGTCCTTTCCCTTGGCCGGGCCCAGCCGGCCCGCCATTTCAGCCGACTGCGCATCGCGCGCGCTGAAATCGTTAAAAATCGTGTAGCCGAAAATATGCCCGGCGGCCTTGTCCTCGGGAATATCCACACCCTTCTGGCCGATTACCGCTGCCAGTTCGAGCTCGTAGTCCATGACTCTGGAATAGGCCGGCCAAATCACATCGTCGTCAGGTCCGCTGATCGCAAACCGGTTTGCCTTGTAGTAGATCGGCTGCCGATACCACACCGGCGGAATCGCCCAGCCGCCCTTTTCCCGCAATTCGGCAAGTGCAGACTCGGGATCCGGCTTGCTTTTTGCACGCATCTGCAGCGCCGCATCGAAGGCTTGTTTGAAGTGCTGCTCGAAAGCGAGAAAATCGCGAATCTGTGACGGCCTCGGCAACGGCGCAAGAAGATGGCATTCCTCGAGAGCGATACATGCCTCCTCGGGAGCTGAATCCGCGAGCCGGCGCGCGTTGTCCAGACCCGCTTCGCCGGACTCGATCAAAGACTGCATGCTCGCAAGCGACGCCGAGGCCTGCGGCAACGATGCCTCGCTCGCAGCCCGCAGATCGATGACCGTATCCCTGCCGGCGAGAGCGCCAACCCGCGCTTTTTCGCCATTCCTCTTGAACGTTACTAATCTCATGGTTTCAACTCTGCAATCTGGCGGTGCCAACCGGCGCCGCGGACCGGCGAATTGCGATAGCTACATTGGGGCACTAATGGCCGAAACTGCATCTCCGAACCACAACCCGGAAATAGGCGCCGGCATCGACGCCAGCGGTCTCGTTACAAACTACCATGATGCCGGAAGCGGCAAACCGGTGGTTTTGCCTCACGGCTCGGCACCGGCGGTCACCGCATGGGCAAACTGGCGCCTGACCATTCCCGAACTAGCCCCGCATCATCACGTCCTTGCACCCGACATCACCGGGTTCGACTATACCGACAACACCGCTGATGACCGCTACGACCTGGCAATCCGGCAAGACCACCTGATCACCTCATTCGATGCGCCCGACCTCGTGCGAATAGCCGCGATCGACGCCTCAATCGGCGGCGCGCCTGCGCTTGCCGTCAACCATCCGCAGCGGGTCGAGCGACTCGTACTGATGGGCGCGGCCGAGCTCGACTTTGCACTCACACCGGGACTGGACGCGGTATGGGGTTATCAGCCATCGCTTGAAAATATGCGCGCACTGATGCATCTGCTTGCGTGGGACCGGCATCTGATATCCGATGACCTGGTGCAAATGCGCTACCAGGCAAGCGAAGGACGGTGTCCAGCAAAGCTACGGCGGGATGTTCCAGGCTCCGCGGCAGTACGGTATTCAGAGCCTCGCCCAGGCCGAGGAGGATGTCGCGGCAATCGACCACCAGGCCCTGATCGTGCATGGCTGCGACGACAAGATGATTCCGCTGGGGATCAGTTTGCGCCTGCACCAGCTGATTCCGCGGTCGCAATTGCGGTCTTCGGCCACCGGACCCCGATCGAGCATGCGGATCGCTGCGCACGCCTGGTCAACGATTTTCAGCGAAAACAGTAATTGCAGAACCGGCAGCGTCCGGCACAATGACCCCTCAACAACACGACGGCGACGAAAACATGGCTACCGCCCAAACAGCAAACAGCACCGCAAAAACAGCTCGAGCGCCGGCCCCCTGGACACTGTCCGGTTGCGGCTACATCACAGCCATTCGCTGCGATTCGGATTTTTTGGATGAGGACTGTTTTCTCGAACCGGAACAGGTACCCAGCCGTCGCGGCCGCATTGCCTACATGATGCTGGTCGACTACACGGACTCACCCGTCGGCCCTTACCAGGAGCTGCTGTTCATTCCCGGGCGAGTCGCAACCATGAGCGGAGCGTGGCGCTGGACCATAAGCCGGATTTTCGTGTCAACCGAGGCGAGCGTCAGCAACGGGCGCGAAAACTGGGGTATTCCGAAGGAGCTCGCGGACTTCGATGTCCACTACGACACCACAGGCCGTGGTTGTGACGAATTTCAGGTTGCCCGCGACGGTCATACTTTCGCCCGGATGAGTTTCCGGCCATGGGGATTCAGTATGCCGGTTACCACCCGGATACTACCTGCCTCGATGTGCACGCTGGTGCAGGCATGGCGCGGGCGCGAATTCGTATTTGCACCGGAAGCGTCCGGCCGCGCCGGCCCGGCAAAAATGGCCGAATGCGCCATCGACCCCGACGTGTTTCCCGATCTGACACGGGGCACCGTACTGACCTGTTTGCAGGTACCCGACTTTACAATGACTTTTCCTGTCGCCCGGATCGACGAATGCCGTTGAAGAGGCCTTGGTTACGCAATCGGCGCATTGGCAACAATAAGAAGCCTGCGCGGCTTGTGCGCGCCGAACCGGTCAGCTCAGAGAAGAGTCTTTCGCATTTGGGGTGAGCGCGCTGGCCAGAGCTTTTCGTCGCAAATACCCGTAGACGTCGAGCAGCGGCAGATCCTTGGGGCACAAATCGTCGCATGCCATCAGCCCGATACACCCGAACACGCCATCGGCATCGGACACCACCTCGAACCAGGCAGGTTTCGGGCGTTGGTCGCGAGGGTCCATCATGAAGCGCGCGATTCGGTTGAGGCCGGCCGCGCCGAGAAAATCGGGACGCACGTTCGCAACACCGCAGCCGGCGACACAACACCCGCATTCGATGCAACGGTCACGCTCGTAGATTGCCTCGGCGGTGGCATCGTCCATGCGCTCCTCTTCCGCCGTCGGCTCGAAGGCATCCTGGCGCTCGATCCAGCCATGGACCTGTTCGACCATGCGCCGGAACCAGCGCCCGGTGTCCACCGACAGGTCGCCAATGAGCTCGAAAGTCGGCAACGGATGCAGTGCGATGGTCTCCGGCAGATCGGCCGTGAGTGTTTGACAGGCCAGCGTCGGCCGCCCGTTCACCATCATGCCGCAGGAACCGCAAACCGCGGAGCGGCACGAGAAATCGAACTGGAGACTGGGATCCTGCTGCTCACGAAGTTCATTGAGCGCAATATAGAGCGACATATACGGCGCCTCTGCCAGTTCGAACCGCTGCATTTTCGGCGCGACATCCGGCTCCGCCGGGTTGTAACGGAAAATATCGAACTTGAGCGTACGTGCCTTGTTTTGCGTGTCTGCCACTGAATACTCCTAGGCTGAGGGGTCGGCTTGTTGCCAGGCACCCCACTGGATTCGGGATCCCATCGGCTCGCTGGTTTCCAGCCGCCCGGCTTCGCGCTGGGCTTTCTCGACGCCCTGGTTGTACTCCTCGAGCGACTGCTCCATCGAGACGCTGGTCGCACCGCCATACCCCCGTTCGCCCGGAGGCAGGTCGAGAAGTCCTACCGGCTCGTAGGACAACGTCGGCATTGCGGCGCCAACCGGCCACCGCGCCAGGGTCCGGTTCAACCAGCGCGTATCGTCTCTCTGCGGACAATCGGTGCGGCAATGTGCGCCCCGGCTCTCGGTCCGTGCCAGCGCGCCCATCGCAGTGATCAGGCCAAGCTTCAACATGCTTTCCAGTCGCAACGCAAACGTGAGTTCCGGATTCGCGCCTGGCACCCTGGAACGCAACGTCGCGCTTTCGATCTCCAGAAGCAAGCCCTTCAGTTCGTCTACCGCCTGCTCAAGTTCGTTCCCGGTCCGGAAAATACCGACCTTGTCGATCATGATCTCACCCAAAGCATCGCGGATACCGTAGATGCTGGGGCCGGACCCCTGCCGGCCGATCCACATTGCGATGCGGTCGCTCTGTACCTTTACGAAACGCTCGACCAGCCCGGTACTTACGTCCAGTGACTGGCGCGCGGCGTACGCTGCCGCCTGTTCACCGACAATGCGACCGGCAACGATAGTCTCCGCCAGACTGTTGCCACCCAGTCGATTGAACCCGTGCATGTCCCAACAGGCAGCTTCGCCAGACGCGAAGAGACCACGCATGTTATAGGCATGACCGTCCTTGTTGACTCGCACGCCGCCCATTGAATAGTGCTGAGTCGGCCGAACCGGGATCATTTCCTGCGCCGGATTGATGCCGACGAAGTCACGGCAGATCTCCCATACTTCACGGAGTTTGGTCTTCAGGTGCTTCTCGCCGAGGTGACGCAGATCAAGCCAGAGATGGGGGCCGAATTTGCTGTCTACGCCTTTGCCGTCCCGAATCCTCTGCATCATGTGGCGCGAAACGACGTCACGGCTTGCCAGTTCCTGTTTTTCGGGTTCGAGTTCCGCCACAAAGCGGTGATTGTCCCGGTCGAGCAGATAACCACCGTCGCCACGACAACCTTCAGTTACCAGGATGCCGCTCGGCCAGAGCCCGGTCGGGTGAAACTGGATCGCCTCCATGTTGCCAAGGGGTACCTGCCCGGTGTTCATCGCGAGCATTGCCCCGGTACCCTCGTTGATCGTCGCGTTGGTCGTGTATTTGCCGTAGATTCGCCCGTAGCCACCGGTAGCGATTACGGTGGCCTTGGCCAGAAAAACCGTGAGCCCACCAGTTCGCAGGCAACGCGCTACGACACCCCAGCAACGGTCACCGTCGTGAATCAGCGAGAGCGCTTCCATGCGGTCGTAAACGTCGATGCCGAGACGGATGACCTCGCTGTCCACCGCATAGAGCACCGCGTGGCCGGTTCCGGCACTCGCATAGCAGGCACGCCACTTGGCGGTACCGCCGAAATCCCGGTGCATAATCAAACCGGCCTTGGCTGCCGGCTCGTCAATATCTACACGCTTGCCCTTGATGAAATAAGAGTTCTTGCCGGGCCGCACTCGGGTCCACGGCACGCCCCATGCCGCGAGTTCGCGCACTGCCACGGGCGCCTCCTCCGCAAAAATACGTGCGACCTCCTGGTCCGCTCCCCAGTCCGATCCGCGCACCGTATCGAGGAAATGCCAATTCGCATTGTCGCCCTCGGCCTTGACGCAATTGCCGAGCGCGGCCTGCATGCCGCCCTGGGCGGCACAACTGTGACTGCGTCGTGGCGGCACCAGTGACAGCACCGTAACGTTCTGACCCGCCGCGGCGGCCTCCACCGCGCACCGTTCACCGGCAAGGCCCCCGCCCACCACCAGCACGTCCGAGGTATAAAACTGATCCATAACGCGCTCAGCCTGTAAGAAGAAATGCAAGTGGCGGCGGCAACCAGCCCGCCAGCACAACAAGGACGACTATTCCGAGCCCGAGGAACAGCCACAACAGCACCCGCTCTATCCGGTGAAGGGTTTCTCGTCCCAGACCCGACCCGAATCCCCATTTGACGGCAAGCCGGTACAATCCGACGCTCGCGTGAAATTCGACGCACACGACAAGAATCGCATACACGACCCACAGCCCGTCGCCGACCCTTGCCATTGAACGCGCCGCTTCGATCCCTTGCTCACCGGCAAAAGTCGCATGTATCACATCGGCCGTGATCAGCAGCAAATGAAAGCTTGCGAGCACGAGGATTATCATTCCGGTCCGTACCTGCCAGATCCACAACATGGAATCGAGGTGCGGCTGGAATCTCTCGTTGCCGGTCTGCATCGCCGGTGCATTCTTCGTGTTCGACTTCAGATCCCGGCTCAGCCTGATTAGCGCTTTCCGCTCCTTGAGCTGGGCCGGAATCTTGCGGCTGGCCATGACCGCATGAACCAGGAAAAGCACCAGAACTACGATCACTGTGGGCTGGGCAATGAAGTAATGCTCCAGTATGCCGGCGATCCAATTGAATCCTTTTGCGCCCAGAAGGATGGAGCCAACGAGCAACATGTGCCCCCACATGAACAATGCCAGCAAAAACCCGGAGGCGCCGCTTGCGATCTCGTACCAGACCTGTCTGCGGGCGCCACCCGGGTCCCGCGCCAGGCTGCCTGCGCGAACCCCCGGTGCGAGGGATGTCGGGGAAGTACGTCCACTCTGTGTGCTCAAAGCCGTTTTCCTTTTCGACGAATTCAGTCGGGCGATACAGCGACCAGCAGATTTGAGTTGACCTCGAACCGCGAGCCGTCAATGGCTCTCAACGTCACCTGCCAAATGTCCTCGTCGGGGATACTGGTTCGCTCATGCCCCGGCAGCTCACGCTCGTCATCAACCTGCAAACCCCAGATACGCACGTGGCGGACGTTTTGCACGGGGATCCGCGAGTCATCGAATCGGCCGATCAGGTTCGGCGGCGGCGCGCCGCCGGCCCAGCACGCGAAACCGCAATGCTTGATTGCGGCCACCGCGGCGGGCATGGAAACATTCTCTTCGGGTACCTTGCCCACGACCCTCTCCTTGCGGCAATGGCGCAGCGCTGCTCCATGGCCGAATGTGTCATGTAAGGCACAAAGATAGTCGAGAATCGCCTGTTTCACCCATAGGTAATTGTGCGGACAAGGCAACAAAAGGACCGGCTGCCATTTACCCAATTGGCCCGGATACAGTCCCGGGTCCTGGTCAACCCCGGTCATGGGCAACAGGCAGCCGTTATCAGCCGATTAATAGTGAGGCGGTCTCTCGTCTGGAATGTCTTCGCCACCGCGCGCCTCGTTTTGCGAATTGAGGCGGTCTTTCAGCCGTTCGACCGCGAGTTCCAGTTTCTCGATGTGCGTTTGCTGGCGGACGACGGCGTCGTTCAACGTCTTCAGATCGTCCTCCATGTGGGTCAGCTTGATTTCCATCTCCGCGACTCTGTTCTCCACCGCGTCGTTCCTCCTCAATTGCGGTCACAGAGGTCGATTATGATCGATGTCGTTGCCAGGCAGGGGGCCGCACCGCAGCCAGCGCAAAACGCTTCGGGTGAGGGGTTCGGGGATTCTGCCATCACGGCTGCTGCGCCCGGCACGGGGAGAGCCCTGATGGTGGGCCATGTAGGACTCGAACCTACAACCAACTGATTAAGAGTCAGCTGCTCTACCAATTGAGCTAATGGCCCGCAGGGAAATGGGGTGGACGATGGGACTCGAACCCACGACGACCGGAATCACAATCCGGGGCTCTACCAACTGAGCTACGCCCACCACTGTGCCACTTAATCCTTATGGCGCTTGTCCGTGCCAGATCCCGACTTCGGATATGGCGCGCCCGGCAGGACTCGAACCTGCAACCCTCGGCTTAGAAGGCCGATGCTCTATCCGGTTGAGCTACGGGCGCATCGATGCCGTCTAAACATTCGGGCTTCAGCCACCGCGGAAGAATGGTCGGGGCAGACGGATTCGAACCGCCGACCCTCTGCTCCCAAAGCAGATGCGCTACCAGACTGCGCCATGCCCCGCTTAACTTCCGAAGCTTGCGCCCGCCGCGGCCCCAAAACCAGCGCCTGCCAGCTCGGACAAGACCGCGAATTCTACGGAGGCGCATTCGTCGCGTCAATTTCAGGCCTCAAGTTGTTGCTGTCCCGACGGCGTGCGACAATCCGCCCCGCTTTGGTTTCCTGAGGCGACCCCCACGGGATGACAGCCCGAATCATCGACGGCAAACAAGTGGCTCGACGCATCCGCGCGTCGATTCGCGAACGCATTGCAACCCGTGCGGCCTCGGGCAATGCGGCCCCGGGGCTTGCCGTGGTCCTGCTCGGGAGCGACCCGGCATCGCAGGTTTATGTCCGCAACAAGCACCGCGCCTGTGAGGAAGTCGGGATCCGTTCGATCGGGATCGACCTTCCGGCGACCACCACCGAGTCCGAATTGCTCGCCGAAATCGACCGCCTGAATCAGGACGAACGCGTGAATGGTGTGCTGGTTCAGTTGCCGCTGCCCGACGCGATCGATCCAAGCGTCGTCATCGAGCGCATCGACCCGGGCAAGGATGTCGACGGCTTTCACCCTTATAACATCGGCCGCCTGGCCCAACGAATCCCGCGTCTTCGCCCCTGCACCCCCCTGGGAATCATGAACCTGCTGCGCCACTACGATATTCCGGTTACCGGCCAGCACGCGGTCATTGTCGGCGCATCCAATATTGTCGGCCGCCCGATGAGTCTCGAATTCCTGCTGGCGGGGGCCACCACCACGGTTTGTCATCGCTTCACCCGCGACCTCGAGGCGCATGTGCGACGTGCCGACATCGCAGTCGTGGCAGTTGGCAAGCCCGGTCTTGTACCGGGCGAGTGGATAAAACCCGGGGCGGTAGTAATTGATGTCGGCATCAATCGCCAGCCTGACGGCAGCCTGGTGGGCGACGTGGAATACGAGCCCGCGAGCAGGCATGCATCATGGATCACTCCGGTACCTGGCGGGGTCGGCCCGATGACTGTGGCGATGTTGCTTGCGAATACGCTACAGGCAGCCGAGCTCACCGATACTGACGAGTCCGCCTGCGGCTGAGCTGCTAGATCCGGCGCCAGCCCGTGCCGCCCGCACCGTCTTCAAGCGCAATACCTGCGCTTTTCAGTTCGTCACGAATCCGGTCGGCTTCCGCCCAGTTGCGCGCGGCGCGCGCCTGTTCGCGCTGCTCGATCAGGGCGTCGATTGCGGCATCGTCGAGTGCGTCCTGCGCCTGACTGGTCCCGAGTTTCGGCCGTCGCAGCCAGCCCGTCGGATTATCCTGCAGGATGCCGAGTACCCCACCAAGCTGGCGCAGCAGCGCGGCAAGCGCCGCGCCGCGAGCGTTGTCGCCGGCATCGAGCACACGGCTTAACTCACGCCGCAAATCCGCCAGCACAGCAAGCGCACCGGGCGAATTAAAGTCATCGTCCATGCATTCGCGAAATCGTGCCGTGAAGTCCTCGTCGCGCGGCAGCTCACCCGGCTCTACCCTCGCCAGCGCGGTGTAATACCCGTCCAGCGCGGCACCGGCGGAAATCAGCTCCTGCTCGGAGTAATTGAGCGGCTTGCGATAATGACTGCCGAGCATCAGGAAACGAACTTCCTCGGGCTGAAAACGCGTGAGGATGTCACGCACCGTAAAGAAGTTGCCGAGTGACTTCGACATCTTTTCCTCGTCGACCCGGACGAACCCGTTGTGCATCCACAACCGTGCGAAATCCGCTCCGGTAGCTCCGCAGCTCTGTGCAATCTCGTTTTCGTGGTGCGGGAACTTCAGATCCATGCCACCACCATGAATATCGAAGGTATTGCCGAGCATCTCGGTCGACATTGCCGAACACTCGATATGCCAACCGGGCCGGCCCGGCCCCCACGGAGACTCCCATTGCGGCTCGTCCGGCTTGGCCGCTTTCCACAGAACAAAGTCCAGCGGGTCGCGTTTCGATTCGGCAACGTCGATACGCGACCCTGCGCGCAGATCTGCAAGGTTCTTGCGCGAGAGTTTGCCGTAATCAGCGAACCGCGCAACCGCGTAATAGACGTCGCCATTGTCGCCACGATAGGCGAGCCCGCGCCGCTCGAGCTCGGCGATCATCGCGACGATGGCATCGAGATGATCGGTCGCGCGCGGTTCGTGGTCGGGCCGCAGCACTCCCAGCGCATCGGCATCCCGATGCATTTCCTCAATGAACTTTGCGGTCAGTTCGCCGATTTCCACGCCCTGCTCGTTAGCACGTTCAATTATCTTGTCGTCGATATCGGTAATGTTCCGAACGTATTCGACTTCGAGCCCGACGCTGCGCATATAGCGCACCACCATGTCAAAGACGATCATCATCCGCGCATGGCCAAGGTGCAGATAGTCGTAAACGGTGATACCGCAGACATACATACGTACCTTGCCGGGCGTGATCGGCACGAAGCTTTCCTTACGCCCACTCATGCTGTTGTAGATGCTGAGCATTTCTATTCGTCTCCAGGACCCGCATGCCGCCGCAACCGCGCTTCGATCGCGGGCGCGGGCATCAGCTCCAGCAGTGGGCCGAGTTCGGGACCGCTCAACCGGCCGGTCAGTGCGGCACGTAGTGGCATGTAAAGCGACTTGCCTCGCGCTCCGGTTCGCTCACTCACCGCCCTGGCGAGTTCCTTGAGGGAATGCGCCCCGGTCGCGAACGCGTCCGCAGCAGCGGCGAAAAAGTCCGCGCCCGCAGCGTTGATTGCGGTACTGGCGTCGTCTTCCGGTTCGGGCAACGCGCCGAATACTCGCTCCGCCCAGTCCGCCAAATCACCGGGCCGCGAGAGATTCGGCCGCACCGCTTCGAGAAACGCCGCGCGCTGGGCGGACGGTACAACAGCGAGGTCATCCAGACCGCCCCAGACCGTCAGGGTGTCAGCGCCTGCGTGATGAATGGCCTCGCGTTGCCAGTGATCCAGCTGATCGAGATCGAACCGCGCCGGGGCACGGCCGAGACGTCCGATTTCGAATGCCTGCGCCATTGCGTCCGGTTCGTACCAGTGCTCTTCGATCAACGCATGGCCGAGGCGCAACAGATGGTTGAGTATCGCGGCGGGAAGAAAACCCTGTTCGCGTAGTTCGCGCAGACTGCTTGCACCATGCCTTTTTGACAGCGGCGCACCATCATCGCCGACCAGCAGCGACAAATGTCCGTAACGCGGAGCGCGCAGCCCGAGACACTGCAGCAACATGATCTGACGGGGCGTATTCGTGATGTGATCCTCGCCGCGCAGCACGTCCGAAATCTCCATTAACGAGTCATCGAGAGCGTTGCTGAAGAAAAACGCGGCACTGCCATCCGCACGCCGAATGACGAAATCCCCGATGTCGTCGCTGGCAAACGACTGCGCCCCACGCACCAGGTCATCGAACCGGATTTCCCGACCGCGCTCGACCCGAAATCTCAGCGTCGCCGTCTCGCCGGATGCGAGACGCGATGCGACTTCTGACTCTGCGAGGTCGCGGCAGGTGCCGGCATAGCGCGGCGGGCGCCCGGCCGATAGCTGCACTTTGCGCGAGACGGCAAGCTGCCGCGGTGAGCAGAAGCACGGATAGGCATGGCGTTCGGTGCTCAGTTTGTCGAAATAGGCGGCATACAAGTCACCCCGCTGCACCTGGCGATAGGGGGCGTGGTCGCCACCACAATCAGGCCCTTCGTCCCAGTCGAGACCGAGCCAGGCAAGATCTTCCATCAGTGCATCGAGATAGTCATCGCGGCTGCGCTCGGCATCGGTATCCTCGCTACGCAACACGAACCGGCCGCCGTTGCGGCGCGCCAGTAACCAGTTAAAAAACGCGGTCCTGACATTACCGAGGTGGAGATGTCCGGTCGGACTCGGTGCAAATCTGGTGGCAGTCGGGTTCATGGCGCGCAATGGTAGCGGAAAGCCCGGACGCCGCCCAGACACGCCGGGTGCGGTTTTTCTGCAATAATCCTCCTGCGCCCGCAATTTGCTGCGGGCTGTCCGGAACGACAGCAACGAGGTGGAACGATGCGTGGACTGCTTTTGACGATATGCCTGAGCCTGGCGCTGCCGGCGATGGCGCAGGAAATGATATTGCCGGACCGGCCGCGGGTGAGGATCGACACGAGCGAAGGCAGCATCGTCATCGAACTCGATGCCCAGCGCGCACCACTGACCAGCGCAAACTTCATCCGCTATGTACAGGACGGTTTCTACGAAGGTTTAATTTTTCATCGTGTAATCAACAACTTCGTCGCTCAGGGCGGCGGCTACACACCGGACCACGTGCTTCGGGAACCGACCCGGGACCCGGTCCCGAACGAAGCTGGTAACGGGCTGTCAAATTTGCGCGGCACCGTCGGCATGGCGCGAACCAGCAAGCCACATTCCGCGACGACCCAGTTCTATTTCAATCTCGCTGACAACGAGGACCTGGATCCGCTGCCGACCCGCTGGGGCTACACTGTATTCGGCACGATCGTCGAGGGCATCGACGTGGTCGACCGCATCGCGCACGTCCCGACCGGTCCGTCGATGACCAGCGACGATCTGAGCGAAAACGTGCCGGAGAAAAACATCGTCATCCAGGGGGCCACCTTTCTGAATCCATTGCGAGTCGGGCAGCCCTGATCAAGCAGCACTGCGATGACTGCGCTGTTTATCTCCGATCTTCATCTGGATGACACTGCGCCGTCCGCAGTGGACTCTTTTGTGCGGGTCGTGGGCGCAGCGGCCGGCTCCGTGGAAAGGCTTTATATCCTTGGAGACCTGTTCGAAGCCTGGATTGGCGATGACGATCCGGGCGAACCGGGCCGGGCCGTGGCGACAGCATTGCATGCGGCCCACCTGGCCGGCACGACGATCGGCCTGCAGCATGGCAACCGGGATTTCTTGTTGGGCACTGACTTCTGCCGTCGCGCCGGGGCCGAACTGTTGCCCGATCCGCACGTAATAGACCTTTATGGTTGCGCCGTCCTGATCACGCACGGCGATCGTCTTTGTACCGACGACACCGACTATCTCGCATTTCGCGACCAGGTCCGCAGTGAGCAGTGGCAACGCCATTTTCTGGCACAGGATCTGGCATCGAGGCGCGACTATGCGGCGCAGGCGCGAACCGCGAGCCGCGCCAGCCAGGCCGGCAAGGACCCGGATATTCTCGACGCCAATCAAAATGCGATTGAGGCCGAGATGCGAGCCGCCGGAGTGCGATTCATGATCCATGGCCATACTCATCGGCCGGCAATCCATCGATTCGAAGTGGAAGGCGATGCCTGTACCAGAGTCGTTCTTGGCGACTGGGGGACGACCGCAATGGCGCTGCGCTGGGATTCTCTGGGTTACAAACTGTTCGATGTCATCGGCAACCCGCTGTGAAACCTCAGCTGCGGATCGGGGCTCGTGATCAGGGCGGCTTCGCGTTCGCCGATAACCTGTATTCGCAATTCGATATCATCGCCCGGCGCGCAAAACCGGCGCGCGAAGTC
>Ga0102956_1000113_pt1 | contig 25748 bp, 21 predicted proteins | sample SalPonF2_A_D2_MG_FD_84515 | JGI IMG/M metagenome (GOLD analysis project Ga0102956, IMG submission 84515) | Salt pond soil microbial communities from South San Francisco under conditions of wetland restoration - Salt Pond MetaG SF2_A_D2_MG ...
CACCACGATTATCGTCCGGCGATATGCAGGCGATGTCAAGAACCTCGGCAGAGGCCGCGTGTGGGCATCCTCGGCGGGCCGGCTAAGCTGAGCCCATGGACGAGCTGCGCATGGCCATCTTCGGCGCCGGCAACATCGCTTCCGTTCACGCCCAGGCCATCGACGAGGTCGATGGGGCAAGGCTGGTCCGGGTGTGCGACGCCGGCAGTGGCCGTGGCCGCGAGCTGGCGGAGCGCTTCCGCGCCCGCTACGCGCCCGATGCGGACGCCGTCATCGCCGATCCCGAGGTCGACGCGGTGGTGATAACGACGCCGAGCGGCCTCCATGCCGACGCTGTCGTGGCAGCGGCCGAGCGGGGCAAGCATGCGCTGGTCGAGAAGCCGCTCGACATACGGCTGGATCGTTGCGACGCCATGATCGAAGCCGCCCGACGCAACGGCACGGTGCTGGCAGGGGTATTCCAGAACCGCTTCGCGCCGGGCGTGGCTCGAGCCCGCGAGGCCGTGAAGGCCGGGCGCCTGGGGCGCCTGGTGCTGGCCAACGCGGCGGTGCCCTGGCACCGTGGAACCGCCTACTACGCGAATGGTGGGTGGCGCGGCACCTGGCAGCTCGACGGAGGGGGCGCCCTCATGAACCAGGGCATCCATACCGTCGATCTGCTGCACCACCTGGCGGGGCCGCTCGCCAGCCTGAGTGCGCACACCGCGACGCGTCTGCACGCCATCGAGGTCGAGGACACGGCCTCGGCGTCCCTGCGCTTCGTCGACGGCGCGCTGGGGACGCTCCACGCAACGACGGCGAGCTGGCCTGGCGCTCCCGCGCGCGTCGAGCTCTACGGCGAGAAGGGCAGCGTCGTGCTCGAGGACGGACGCATCGTGACGTGGCGGTTCGCCGACGCTGGTCCGGAGGAGGAGAGCGCCCTGCGCGACCTGGATGCCGGAGCCGGCAGCGGCTCGGCCGATCCCACGGCCATCGGCACCGAACGCCACCGGCTGCAGACGGAGGACTTCGTGGCGGCCGTGCGGGACGGGCGCGCACCGGCCGTGCCCGGCAGCGAGGCGCGCCGCGCCGTGGAGATCGTGCTCGCCGTCTATGCCTCGGCCCGGTCCGGCGGGGCCGTCGAGTTCCCGCTGTCCGTGTGAGGGGCGGGTCAGCGCACCCCGAGCAGCAGCTCGATGGTGAGCTGGTCCAGCCGCTCGAGGTGCGTCGGTCGTGCGCGCAGCGTGTCCAGGTCGAAGGTGCGCCGGGCGATGCGCTCGGCCGATTCGCGCGAGTATGCCGCCAGGTAGCCGTCGAGCTTCTCGTCGACGACGCGGTGCGCGGCCACGAGCGCCCGGATGTCCGCGTCGGCGTCGAACTGCGCCGCCTTGTCCTTGAGGATCAGGTAGCTGCGCATGCAGCCGCGGGCGAACGCCCACACACCCTCCTCGTCCTCGGTGCGGAGGGGGTGGGCGTCGAAGTGGCGCGGCCCGTCGTAACCGGCGTCCTCCAGCAGCTTCACGAGGAAGAAGGCCGTTTTCAGATTCTCGGCGCCGAAGCGCAGGTCCTGGTCGAAGCGGCTCATCTTCTGGTCGTTCAGGTCGATGTGGAAGAGCTTGCCGGCGTCGATCGCCTGGGCGACCGCGTGCACGAAGTTGAGGCCGGCCATGGTGTCGTGGGCGAACTCCGGGTTGACGCCGAAGCGCTCCGGCTTGTCGAGCGTCTGGATGAAGCCGAGCATCGAGCCCACGACCGGCAGGTAGAGGTCGCCACGGGGCTCGTTCGGCTTCGGCTCGAGCGCGAACCGGAAGGGATAGCCCTGGTCCTCGGCGTAGGCCGCCAGGAAGTTCAGCGACGCGCGGTAGCGGCCGAGCGCATCGCGGGCGTCGAGCGTGCCGTCGACCTCGCTGCCCTCTCGCCCCCCCCAGAACACGAAGGTGGTGGCGCCCAGCTCCGCGCCGAGGTCCATGGCGCTCATCACCTTCTGGACGGCGAGCGCGCGCACCCGCGTGTCGGCACAGCTCAGCGCGCCGTCCTTGAAGGCCGGGTCGCTGAACAGGTTGGTCGTGGTCATCGGCACGACCAGGCCGTGGTCGTCCAGCGCCTGCTTGAACTCGCGCACGATCCGATCGCGTTCGCCGGAGGTGGCCTCGGCAGGCACGAGGTCGTTGTCGTGTAGGTTGACGCCCCAGGCGCCGATCTCGGCGAGCTTGCGGACCGTCTCGGTCGGTTCTCGTGCTGCGCGCGTGGGCAGGCCGAAGGGATCCCTTCCGACGTTGCCTACGGTCCATAGGCCGAAGCTGAACCTGTGCTCGGGGCGTGGCGTGAAGTCGGTCATGGTGTGCTCCTCACGTGACATCGCAGGCCGTCACCGGGGTGACGTAGCCCGTCGTAGGGTGAACCAACGTCTTTGTGCCTCGCAGCGACCGTCGCGACCGTTCGGGCTCAGGCCCTGCCGGCGCGCAGCCGCTGCCGGCGCAGCACCGTATCCAGGGTAACCGCAGCGAGCAGGATCGCGCCCTCCACCAGGAAGCGCGTGCTCGACGGCGCTCCCAGGAGGTCCATGCCGTTCTCCACGCTTCCGATCACCAGGGCGCCGATCAGCGCGCCGTAGACGTCACCACGGCCGCCGAAGAGGCTGGTGCCGCCGATGACGGCCGACCCGACGACTTCGAGCAGCAGGTTGGCGCCTCCGGAGGTTGTGGAAGCTGCGCCCAGGCGCGATGCCCCGATGATGCCGCCGGCGGCGGCGAAGGTCGACGCCAGAACGAAGATCGACAGGCGCAGGCCGGTGACGTTGATGCCGGCTCGACGGGCAGCCTCGCCGTTGCCGCCGACCGCATAGAGGTGCCGGCCGTAGGGCGTGGACTTCGTGATGTACGCAAAGAGCGCGACGAAGCCCACCAGCAGGATGCCGGCCACGGGGACGCCACGGTAAGCGTTGAGCGTCAGCACGATGGCGATGACCAGCGCCGTCAGCGCCACGACGCGGACGACAACGGTGGCCACCGGCGGCACGGTCAGCCCCTTGGAGCGACGGAGGGCCTGCGTTCGCATGCTCGTGATGAAAAATGTTCCGATGACGAGCGCGGCCAGCACCCAGCCGGCCCAGCCGGGGACGTAGCTCGAGGCGATCCCCAGGATGAACGGATCGTAGATGAGCTGGGTCCCCTGCTGTGCCAGCAACGCCAACAAGATGCCCAACGACACCAACGAGCCGGCCAACGTAACGATGAACGAGGGAACGCCGACACGCGTCACCATGGTGCCCTGTGCGAAGCCGTAGAGGGCGCCGGCGAGGAGCACCACCGGGATGCTGGCCCAGAACGGCCACCCCAGGTCGACCGACACGACGGCCAGGAGGGCGGCGGCTGCGCCGCTGAACTGCGCGATGGCCAGATCGATCTCGGCGATGAGCAGGATCAGCGTCTCGCCCAGCGCGAGCGTGCCGATGACCGCGATCTGGAGGACGAGATTCGACAGATTCCGTGGCGAGAGAAACACCTGATTGGTGCTCTGGAAGATGATCCAGATGAAGATGAGGGCTAGGGCGACCGGCAGGAGCCCCAGGTCGCCCCCCGAAAACAGCGAGCGGAATACGCCGCGTCGTTCGGAGGCGCCTGACTCCTCAGCGCCGTCGCTTCGGTTGCCAGGAAGGTCGGGCTCGGACATCAGGCGAACATCCCTCCGCTCACGCCGGTGATGTCGGACACCACCTGGTCGGGCGTGACCTCGTCCTTGGCGTAGTCGCCGACGGTCCTGCCCTGCCGGAGCACCACGATGTGGTCTGACACCTCGAACACCTGTTGGAGGTTGTGCGAGATCACGATGACGCCCAACCCGTTGTGCGCCAGTTGCTGGATGAGGCGTAGCACCATCCTGGTCTGGGCCACACCGAGCGCGGCGGTGGGCTCATCCATGATGACGAGCTTCGAGCCCCACAGGACCGCGCGGGCCACCGCCACCGCCTGGCGCTGTCCGCCAGACAGCGACGCCACCGGTGTGGTCAGGGGCGGAACCCGGATGCCGAGCCGGTCGAGGACGGGCCCGGCCTCCTGTTCCATGTCGAGTTGGTTGAGCTGGGCCAGGAAGGACGCGCGCGGACCGCTGCGGCGCTCGCGTCCCAGGTACATGTTGGCGACGATGCTGAGGTTGTCGCACAGCGCCAGGTCCTGGTACACCGTCTGGATCCCGCGCTCTGCGGCCTCGGCCGGATTCGAGAAGAACCCCACCGGTGCGCCCTCGAAGTGGAGGGCGCCGCCGTCGGGCCTCTCCACTCCGGCCACGATCTTGACGGTGGTGGACTTGCCGGCGCCGTTGTCTCCCACCAGGGCCGTCACCGTCCCTCGATGCACGGCGAATGACACGCTGGACAGAGCGTACACGGCGCCGAAGCGCTTCTCCAGCCCCTCGAGCCGCAGGATCTCGGCCCGCTCGGGCGTTGCCTCGCTCATGCCTCGTTCCCTTTCGAAGAGACGCGGGCGGGGGTCGGAGCGCAGCTGCGCTCCGACCCCCGGATCCGACCGAACCGGCCCCGCATCTACATGTGGGCCTTGCACAGGTCGCTCGACGTCGCCGCCCCCTTGCAGATGGCTTGCCAGGTGGTGTATCCGCTCGAGATGACCGTCGTCGCGATGTTGTCCTTGGTTACGGCTACGGGCGTCAACAGCACGGAGGGCACGTCGACCTGGCCGTTGTTCAGGCTGCCGTTGACGAATCCGCTGGGAAGCTGCACGCCCGTCCCGATGGCCACGGCCAGCTTAGCTGCCGCCTGGGCCTCGTCGCGCACGTTCTTGTAGACGCTCATCGACTGCGTGCCCTCGATGATGCGCTCGAGCCCGGCGTTTGTGGCGTCCTGCCCGGTCACCGGAACCTGGCCGGCGAGCCCCTGAGCGGAGAGCGCCTGGATCGCGCCTCCGGCGGTGTTGTCGTTGGCAGCGAGCACGCCCTGGACGTTGTTGTTGAGCTTGGTCAGGGCCTGTTCCATCTCGTTCAGTGCGTTCGACGCCGACCAGTTGGGGGTGTACTGTTCGTACCCCTTGGTGAGCGTGCCGTCTTTGAAGAGCGGGTCGAGGATGTTGTGGGCGCCCTGCGCGAACAGCTTGGCGTTGTTGTCGGTCGGCGCCCCGTCGATCATCACGACGGTGCCGCCCTTCTGCACGTGATCGGCGATGTACTTGCCCTGCAGCTCGCCGACCTTCACGTTGTCGAACGAGACGTAGTAGTCGAGCTTGCTGTTGAGGATCAGGCGGTCGTAGGCCACCACCTTCACGCCGGCGGCGCTGGCCTCGTTGACGATGCGGGCCGCCGCCTTGCTATCGATGGCGGTGACGACCAGGACGTTTGCGCCGTTGCTGATGGCGGCCTCGGCCTGGCGCTGTTGGTCGACCGCGCTTCCGCTGGTGGCGGAGTTGACGATCACTCTGGCGTTCGGGTCGAGCTGTTTCATGGCGTTGATGAACGCCGGCTTGTCGTCGTTCTGCCACCGCGGTGACGACGACGTCTCCGGCAGCAGGAACGCCACCGTGAAGGCCTTGTCGCTCATCTGCTGGGCGAACGCGCCCATCGAAGCGATCAAGCCGAGTACGAGCGTGCCGATCAGGCCGATGCCCTTAAGTGTCTTCAACGTCATTGCCTTGGGTCCTTCCCCTCGATCGTCCGCGACCTTGGCGGCGTCGCCAGAGTGTCGCGTTCATTCCGTGCCACGAATGTCGATCCCCCTTTCGGCAACCTTCGAAGCGCGCCCCGTGACTCATGGGATGCAGCGCGCTCCTCGGGCAATCGGATAAAATCGATTGTCGAACTAATGGCGAGTCTACTGCGACGCCCCGGCACCGTCAAGCGTCGCCCTGGATCGCCATGAGGGAGGCTAGAAGCCCTCTCCGACGCACGTAGGCGCGTTGACGCCGTCGCGCCGGCCTCCCTACACTGGTCGCGGGTCGCCCCCTCGGCTCGGGGAGATCGGTGGAACCGGGCCTTGGTGGCTTCAGGCGAGCGCACGCAACGAGCCGCGAGGTGGACGTGAACACCAGCATCATCCGACAGCTCAACGTATCGCGGGTCTTCCACGCCGTGCGCGAGCATCCGGGCAGCTCCCAGCGGGAGGTCGTGCAGCGCACCGGACTCGACCAGGCGACGGTGTCGGCGGTGGTGGCCCAGCTCGAGAGGGAGGCGCTGCTCGACCGAGCCCCCAAGCCCAGGAGGGGGCGGGCCGGACGTCCCGAGGAGGCTCTGAGCATCGCCCCCGCGGCTGGCCTGTTCGTGGGCGTGCGGCTCGAGCCCCGCGAGTTGAGCGTCGTGGCGACGACGCTGGACGCCCGACCCGTAGCTGCGCGGCGGCTTTCCGGCAGCTCCGACGTGGCCGTGGCGGTGCGGCGCGTGGGGTCGGTCGTACGGGAGATCGCCTGCCAGGAGGGCGTACCGTTGGAAGCGATACGGGGCGTGGGGGTGGGCGTTCCCGCTCTCATGAACGAGGAGGGGCACCTCGAGCTGGGCCCGAACCTGGGCTGGCACGACGTGCCGATCCTCGCGTTGCTGCGCGCGGAGTTGCCGGTGCCCGTGTACGTCGACAACGACACCAAGGCCGCGGCTCGGGCCGAGACGCTGTTCGGGGCTTGCCGGGACGTCATGGATTTCGTACTCGTGGTCGCTCACTCCGGCATCGGCAGCGCGCTCTATCAGGCGGGGATGCTTCTGCGGGGTCGGAGCGGCTATGCCGGGGAGCTCGGCCACGTCAAGGTGGTGCCCGGGGGCCGCGCCTGCGGTTGCGGCGGGAAGGGCTGCCTGGAGGCGTACGCCTCGGAACGGGCCATCGTGGCCCGCTTGGCGGAGCGGGGGCGCGCCTGTGTCGACCTGTCCGAGGTGGCGCGCTGCGCCGCGCAAGGGGATGGAGAGGCGCGGGCGGTGCTCGACGACGCGGCAGAGAAGCTGGGTACGGTGTTGGCGACGGTCGTGAATCTGACCAATCCCGACCGGATCGTGATCGGGGGCGGCCTGGCGCACGTGGCCGACACCCTGATTCCCATCGTCCGGCGAGTGCTGGCGCGCGATGCGCTGCCGCCGTCGAGCAACGGCATCGAGGTGCTCGTCTCCGAGCTCGGCGACGATGCCGTGGCAATGGGGGGCGTTGCGCTCGCGATGGAGGGATTCCTGTCGTTGCCGACCTGGTTGTCGGCCGGGCAGCTCCACCGTCGCGATGGGCGCCCCGCGGGGCGGCCATGAAAGGTCGGGCGGCCGAGAAGGGCCGCACCGGCGTCGGGGGAAGCCTGACTCCGGCTGCATGCACGCGCCCGGCGCAGGTCGGGGCTGCCGCCGGCCAGGGCCGGGGTCCGGCGCCGCGCGGCTATAGTGGTGTCGAGCGTCCCGAGTGGTGCCGCGCGGGGCGCTGCGGGCACCGCCGGTCGCGGCCGTCGAGGTCCACGTGAACACGGCCATCATCCGACAGCTCAACGTTTCGCGGGTGTTCCATGCCTTACGGGAGCATCCCGGCAGCTCGCAGCGCGAGCTGGTTCGGTTCACGGGCCTGGACCGCGCCACCGTCTCGACGGTGGTGGCGCAGCTCGAGGGTGAGGACCTGGTGGAGCGCATCCCGAAGCCGAGCCGGGGCCGCGCCGGACGTCCCGAGAAGGCGCTCCGGCTGTCCGAGACGGGAGGGTGGTTCGTGGGCGTGCGGCTCGACCCACGAGAGCTCCATATCGTGGCGACGACCGTCGACGCGCGGCCGCTGGCGATCCGGCAGGAGCTTGGGAGCTCCGACGTGACGGTGGCCGTACGTCGGGTGGGGGCCATCGTGTGCGAGCTGGCGGCGAGCCACGATGTGACCCTGGACCATATCCTCGGGGTGGGCGTGGGGGTTGCCGGCCTGATGGACCGGGACGGCCGTCTGGCGCTCGGCCCCAACCTCGGCTGGCACGACGTGCCCATCCTGGACCTGCTGCGGGCCGAGTTGCCGGTGCCCGTCTACGCCGACAACGACACCAAGGCGGCGGCCCTGGCCGAGACCCTGTTCGGCAGCTGTCGCGACGTCCTCGACTTCGTTCTGGTGATCGGTCATGCCGGGATCGGCAGCGCTCTCTACCAGGGGGGGATGCTGCAGCGCGGTTGGCGCGGCTACGCCGGTGAGCTGGGGCACGTCAAGGTCGTGCCGGGGGGCCGCGCCTGTGGATGTGGTGGTCGGGGATGCCTGGAGGCCTATGCGTCGGAGAACGCCATCCTCGCCCGCATGGCGGAGGGCGGGCGGAGCTGTGCCGACCTGCGCGAAGCGGCGCGCCTGGCCGAGCAGGGGGACGCGGTCGCACGCGAGGTCCTCGAGGACGCTGGCGCCAAGCTGGGAACCGTGCTCGCCACTGTGCTGAACCTGACCAACCCGCACCGGATCGTGCTGGGCGGCGGTCTGGCCCAGGTGGCCGACACGCTGCTGCCGGCCCTGAAGCGCGTGATCGCTCGCGATGCGCTGGGCCTCGCGTCGGAGGGGGTCGCGGTGAAGGTGTCGTCGCTGGGCGAGGAGGCGGTGGCGATGGGCGGCGTGGCGCTGGCCATGGAGGGATTCCTGTCGCTGCCGAGCTGGCTTTCGGGTGGGCACTTCCGGCTGCGCCGGAACGGTGCCGCGAGCCGGTCGAAGGAGGCGGCCGAGGTCCGACCAGAGGGGAGCTAGATGCGGTGGGGACGGGCTTGACGGCCCGGAAGGGTCGCAGTAGACTCGGAATTAGTTCGACAATCGACGGAATGTGATTGTACGACTAGGACGAACGATTCTCGTCATCGCGACATCTTGGGAGGAACGAGCCCCAACACGGTTCGCCGCGGCAGGCGCCAAGCCCAACGCGCAGTGCGCTACCGAGGCCATCCGGCCGGCTCGGGGGAAGGAAACAGGTGATGAACGTGAAAACCCTGAAATCCATGCTTCTGGCGGTGCTGTTGTTCACGGTAGGCGCCGCATTCGCGCAGGGGTCGCTCACGGTCGACTCCTTCACGGCCGATTTCTCGGCCATGGCGCAGCTCAAGGACATCGTGTCGCAGGGCAACGGCAAGATCGCGGTCCTGCTCCCCGAGACGACCACCTCGGCCCGGTACACCTCGTTCGACGCGCCCTACCTGAAGCAGGCGTTCGAGGCGGCCGGCTTGACGCCCGACCAGTACATCATCACCAACGCCCAGGGTAGCGAGTCGACCGAGCTGACCCAGGCGCAGTCGGCCATCGCCAACGGCGCGACCGTGTTGCTGATGGATCCGATCTCCTCGGGCGTGGGCGCTTCGATCGAGTCCTACGCCAAGGATCGCGGCGTTCCCGTCATCGATTACGACCGGCTGACGCTGGGCGGCTCGCGCGACTACTACGTGAGCTTCAACAACGTCGAGGTCGGCAAGAAGATCGGCCAGGGCATGGTGGATTGCCTCAAGGCGTGGAACGTCTCCAACCCCGACATCCTGGTGATGAAGGGCGCGGCCACGGACAACAACGCCACGCTCTTCGCGCAGGGCTACAACAGCGTGCTGCAGCCGTACTTCACCAACGGCACCTACACCAATGCGGGCGAGCCCGCCGGTACCTGGGACCCCGCCACGGCGCGGACCACCTTCGAGCAGCAGTACACCGCCCACCCCAGCATCAACGCGGTGGTCACGCCGAACGACGACAACGCCAACGCCATCATCTCCTACCTCAAGTCCCTCAACGTGCCGCCGAAGACCTTCCCGACCACCGGTCAGGACGCCACGCTGACGGGCCTGCAGAACGTTCTCGCGGGCTACCAGTGCGGGACCGTGTACAAGTCGATCAAGCTCGAGGCGCAGGGCGCCGCGGCGCTGGCGATCTACCTTCGCGCCGGCATGCAGCCGCCGCAGGGCCTCGTGAACGGCACCACCAAGGACACCCAGGCGAACACCGATGTTCCTTCGGTGCTGATGACGCCCATCTGGGTGACGCCGGCCAACATGAACGCCACGGTCGTCAAGGACGGCTTCGTGGACACTTCGAAGTTGTGCTCGGGCGGTCTGGCGGCACAATGCCAGGCAGCGGGCATCGCACAATAGGTCGCGCATGACGACCTCCACGGCTCGGTCTCGGTCCTCCGGGACCGAGCCGCTTCTACGGGTTCGCGGCGTCAAGAAGAGCTTCGGACGGGTCGACGCCCTCGTGGGCGTCGACCTCGACGTGCCGGCGGCCCAGGTGACGGCGCTGGTGGGGGACAACGGGGCCGGCAAGTCGGTGCTCGTCAAGACCATCGCGGGCATCCACGAACCCGACGCCGGCGAGATCTACTTCGAGGGCGAGCAGGTCCACATCCACAGCCCGAGGGACTCCGCCCGGCTCGGGATCGAGGTGGTCTACCAGGACCTGGCCCTGTGCGACAATCTCGACGTGGTCCAGAACATGTTCCTCGGGCGGGAGGCCCTCAGTCGCGGGCTTCTCGACGAGGACGCGATGGAACGCGCGGCCCGCGAGACGCTCGCGAGCCTCCGCGTGCGGACCGTGCGTTCGGTGCGGTTGACCGTGGAGAACCTGTCGGGCGGGCAACGCCAGTCGGTCGCGGTGGCCAAGGCGGTGATGTGGAACTCCAAGCTCGTCATCCTCGACGAGCCCACGGCCGCGCTGGGCGTGGCGCAGACGCGCCAGGTCCTCGACCTGGTGCGGCGCCTGGCCGATCGGGGCCTGGCCGTGATCATGATCTCCCACAACCTGAACGACGTCTTCGAGGTGGCCGACCGCCTGGCGGTCCTGAGGCTCGGGGAGATGGTGGGTCAGGGACCCGCCTCGGAGTTCGACTCCCGGCGCGTGGTCGAGCTCATGACCACCGGTCGCTACTCCGGCGACCACGACGGTGAGGCCCCCGCCGCCGGAAAGGATGGGTGATCGCGTGACGGCATCGGACGAATCCCGGCTCGAGCGCGACCAGGAGCCCGGCGCCGACGAAGGGGAGATGTCGGCGGAGTTCGAGCAGCCGCGCACGTTCGGCGAGTACGTCCAGCGCTGGTGGACCCAGATCCGTTCCGGCAACAGCGGCGTCCTGCCCGTCGTGCTCGGCGTCATCTTGATCGGCATTATCTTCCAGACGCAGAACACCAAGTTCCTCTCGGCCGGCAACATCATCAACCTGCTGGTGCAGGGTGCGGTCTACATGCTCATCGGCATGGGCGAGGTGTTCGTGCTGCTGCTCGGCGAGATCGACCTGTCGCTGGGCTTCGTCGCCGGCATCGGCGCGGTCGTGGTGACCGAGCTCGTGCAGCCCGGCTGGGGCTGGCCCTGGTATGCCGCCATCTTGGCGGCGCTGGTGGTGACCGCGGCCATCGGCGCGCTGCAGGGCACGCTCATCACCCGGCTGCGCCTACCGTCGTTCGTCGTGACGCTGGCCGGGCTCCTGGGCTGGCAGGGCGTGATGATCCTGCTGCTGGGCGAGGGCGGCACCATCCCCATCCGGGACAGCGTCGTGAACGGCATCTCCAACGGAACGCTGAGCCGGGGCGGGAGCTGGCTCCTCATGGCGGTGGTGGTGCTCGTCTTCGCCGTGGTCCAGGTCCTCCAGGACGGGCGACGACGCGCCAGCGGCCTGTCGGCACCGCGTCGCTTCATGACCTACCTGCAGATCGCGGTGGTGGCGGTGGCGGGCGTCGGCCTGGTCCTGATCAGCAACGTCGACCGCGGCGTCGGGCGCTTCCAGTTGAGCGGCATGCCCATCGTCCTCCCCGTGGTCTTCGGGGTGCTCGTGCTGTGGAGTTTCATCCTCGGCAGGACGCGGTTCGGGCGCTACATCTACGCCATCGGCGGCAGCGCCGAGGCGGCGCGGCGTGCCGGCGTCAACCTCGCCGTCATCCGCACCGCGGCGTTCACGCTGGGCGCGCTCTCGGCCGGGATCGGCGGCATCGTCTACGCCTCCCGCCTGCGTTCGATCTCCACCAGCTTCGACGGCGGCACGATCGTGCTGTACGTCGTGGCGACCGCGGTCATCGGCGGCACCAGCCTCTTCGGGGGCCGCGGCCATCCGCTGCACGCCGTACTCGGGGGCATCGTGATCGCCGCCATCGTGAACGGCATGTCGCTGCTCGGGGTGAGCGCGGCCGTTCAGTACATCGCCACCGCCATCGTGCTGCTGGCGTCGATCATGGTCGACGTCGTCGTTCGCAGGCGAGGTCAGACCGCGCACTGAACGCGCTTCGGGGGGGCGAGTACGGGGCGGCGCGGGCGCACGATGCGCCCGCGCCGCCCCGTTGCGGGGGAGCGCGTCAGAGGGTCACGGGCCGCATCGGCGTCCACTTGGCGTCGCTGCCGGCGCTCCGCACCGTCGCTTCGATGAACGCCACCCCGCGCGCGCCGTCGACCACGGTCGGGTAGTCGGCGCCGTCCACGCCGCGTATGGCGTCGGCGACACCGGCGTAGACGTTGGCGAAGGCCTCGAGGAAGGCCTCGGGATGGCCCGCAGGGATGCGCGTGGCGGCCGTCGCGGCGGCGCCGAGGTAGCTGTTGCCCCGCGTCAGGAGACGGGCAGGCCCGTCCAACGTCTTGTGCACGAGGCGGTTCGGGTCCTCCTGGTGCCAGGTGAGGCTCCCGGTCTCCCCGTAGACGCGGATGCGGAGGTCGTTCTCCTCGCCGACCTCGATCTGGCTGACCGTCAGGAGGCCCCGGGCGCCGCCCTCGAACCGCAGCAGGAGGTTGGCGTCGTCGTCGAGCTCGCGGCCGGGCACGAAGGTGGTGAGATCGGCACAGATCGCGTCGATCTCGAGCCCGGTGATCGTGGAGACGAGGTTCTCGGCGTGGCTGCCGATGTCTCCGATGGCGCCGCCGATGCCCGACCGGCGGGGGTCGGTGCGCCACTCCGACTGCTTGTTCTCGCCCGTGGCCTCGAGCCGCGTGGCGAGCCAGCCCTGGTTGTACTCGACGATCACCTTGCGCACCCGCCCGATCGCACCGTCGCGCACGAGGCGGCGCGCTTCGCGGACCATCGGGTAACCCGAGTAGTTGTAGGTGACCCCGAAGACGAGACCCTTCTCGGCGACGATGCGCGTGAGCTCACGCGCCTGCTCGCTGGTGTGCACCAGCGGCTTGTCGCAGATCACGTGGAAGCCGGCCTCGGCGAACGCCTTGGCGACCGGGAAGTGCAGGTGGTTGGGTGTGACGATGCTGACCGCTTCGATGCGTTCGCCCTCGGGCAGCGACCGCTCCTTCTCGAGCATCTCCTCCCAGCTGCCGTAGCCGCGCGGCAGGCCGAGGTCCGCGGCGCTCGCGAGCGCCTTGTCGGGCGTGCTGGAGAGCGCGCCGGCCACGAGGTGGAAGTTGTTGTCGAGGCGGGCGGCGGTGCGGTGGACCGCGCCGATGAAGGCGTCGCGGCCACCGCCGACCATCCCGAGCCGGATGGGGTTGGGGGGCTCACGCACGCGCTACCCCTCTTCCTCGTCCGACGCACGGCTGAAGGCCGCGTCGAAGGCGGTGCCGGCCGGCGCGAAGTCGAGCGCGCGGACGAACGCCGCCGACTCGGTGCCTCCGTGGACGCGGTCCATGCGGGCGTCCTCCCACTCCACGGACAGCGGCCCGTGGTACCCGATGTCGTTGAGCGCCACGATGATCTCTTCGAAATCGATGTCCCCGCGCCCGACGCTGCGGAAGTCCCAGTACCGGCGGGCGTCGCCGAAGGTCGTGTGGCCGCCGAAGACGCCCACCGTGCCGTCGCCACGTCCCCACCAGGCGTCCTTGATGTGCACGTGCGCGATGCGGTCCTCGAACCGGCGGAGGAACGCCACGTAGTCCACGCCCTGGTAGCCGAGGTGGCTCGGGTCGTAGTTGAACGCGAAGCGCGGATGGTGGCCGATCGCGTCCAGCGCGCGTTCGGCGCTGGCGATGTCGAAGGCGATCTCCGTGGGGTGCACCTCGAGCGCGAACGTCACGTTCTCGGCGTCGAACGACGCCAGGATCGGCTCGAAGCGTTGCGCGAAGTCCACGTAGCCGCGCTGCCAGTAGTCCTGGCTGGTGGGCGGGAAGGCGTACAGGCTGTGCCACACGGAGCTGCCCGTGAAGCCGGTGACGACGTCGACGCCGAGTTTCCTCGCCGCCTTGGCCGTGTCGATCAGCTCCCGGGCCGCGCGGCTGCGCACGCCTTCGGGGTCGCCGTCACCCCACACGTGCTCGGGTAGCACGTCCCGGTGGCGCTCGTCGATGCGGTCGCAGACCGCCTGCCCCACCAGGTGCGCGCCCACGGCGTAGCAGCGCAGGTCGTGCTCTTCGAGCAAACGGAGCCGCCCGGCGACGTAGTCGTCGTCCTGCAGGGCCCGTTGCACTTCGAAGTGATCGCCCCAGGTGCAGAGCTCCAGGCCGTCGTAGCCCATCTCCTTGGCGAGAGGGGCGAGCTGGGCGATCGGCAGGTCGGCCCACTGGCCGGTGAACAGCGTGACGGGCCTTGCCATTCGGTCCTCCTCGTTCGGTGCGTGAAAACGGTGGGCGGCCCGGTCGGCCGCCCACCTGCGCGTTGCGCCCTAGAACGGGCTGTTCGGGAAGTAGTACTGGCTGGCGTTGTCCTTGGTGACCAGCGGGGCGGCCACGATGTACGTGCCCAGCACGGCCGAGCCGCTGACGTAGTGCATCGCCGCCACGTTGATTGCGGTCGCCACCATGTTCGGAGGATAGAGCACATCGGCCGGGACCAGGGGGTCGCCGTCCATGACCTTCTTGATGAACTCCTTCATGCCGGCGCCGCCGAGCACGAACTGGATGTCCGTCCGGTTGGCCTGCTGGATGGCGCGGAGCACGCCGACGGCGATGTCGTCGTCCTGCGCCCAGACCGCGTCGATCTGCGGGAAGCGGGTGAGGAAGTCCTGCATCACCTTGAAGCCGTCGTCACGGTTCCAGTTGGCGTACTGCGCGTCGAGCACTTCGATGCCCGGGTGCTGCTTCATGACTTCCATGAAGGCGTCGTAGCGCTGGTTGTCGATGACCGTGGGGATCCCGCGCAAGACGACGATCTTGCCCTGACCGTTGAGCTTCTGGGCGACGTACTCGCCCGAGACGCGACCCATGCCGGGGTTGTCGCCGGCCACGTAGACGTCCTGGATGCCGGGATCGGTCAGGCCGCGGTCGACGACCACGACGAACACGCCCTGCTTCTTCACGTCGGCGACGGGCTTGGTCAGGGGGGCGGACTCGTAGGGCAGGATCACGAGGGCGTTGATCTTGTTGACGGTCACCAGGTCCTGGATCTGGTTGGCCTGCTCGGCCGGGTCCTTGGCGGTCTTCACGATCACCGTCAGGCTCGGATAGGCCTTCTCGACCTGCGCCTTGGCCTGGTTGGCCCAGTACACGACGCCGGCGGTCCAGCCGTGGTCGGCGGCCGGGATCGAGACGCCGATCACGCTCTTGTCCTGGGCGAAGGCCAGGGTGGTGACCGCAAGGGCCAGCACGAGGATCACTTGGAAGATGCGCTTCATTCGTCCTCCTAAAGACGTGCGGATGGGTCCGGGCGCCGATGCGCCCGTGGTTGCCGGGCTCGAGCTGCTCCTCACCCCCTCTACTGGGTTCGGCGGCCGCGTTGCAGGAAGGCCACCAGGATGATCACGACGCCCTGGACGGCGGCGTTCAGGTAGACGCTGATGATGCTCGTGAGGTTGAGCACGTTGCCGATCGTGGAGAGGAGGATCGCCCCCACCACCGTGCCCGACACGCTCCCGAAGCCCCCCTTGAGGGCGGTGCCGCCGATGATGACCGCGGCGATCGCCTCGAGTTCCCACAGCAGGCCGGTCGATGGGCTGGCGGACCCCAGCCGGGGCACGTACAAGATGGTGGCCACCGCCACGCACACCCCCTGGATCACGTAGGTCAGGATCTTCTCGCGGTCCACGCGCAGGGCGGCGAACCGTGCCACCTGCTCGTTCGATCCGATCGCCTGGACGTGACGGCCGAAGGCCGTGCGGTTGAGCAGCAGGCCGCCCAGGCCGGCCATGGCCAGGAAGATCCAGATGGGGATCGGGATGCGCAACAGGCTGCCGTAGTAGATGTGGCTGTAGACGTCGCTCAGATCGAGCTTCAGGGTGATGGCGCCGCCCTCGGAGAGGTACGTGAGCACCGAGCGGAAGATGCCGAGCGTGCCGAGCGTGACGATGAAGGGCTCGATCCTGCCCTTGGTGATGGCGAGCCCGTGGCCGAGGCCGAAGACGCCTCCGAGCGCCACCACGAACACGACCCCGAAGAAGATGGTGAGCCAGCCGCTGCCGAAGGTGGGGGCGAGCGCGTTCATGAACAGGATCATCGAGCCCGCCAGCAGTGCCGCCATCGAGCCCACCGACAGGTCGATGCCGCCGGCGATGATCACGAACGTGCCGCCGACGGCGATGATGCCGATGAACGAGGTGCGCGTCAGCACGTTGAAGATGTTGCCGATGGTCAGGAAGCTGGGGTTGAGGATGGTCGCGAGCGCGACGAGCGCCGCCAGGCCGATGAGGGGACCGAGCCCGCCCAGGCGGAAACGAGGGCGCCGGGAACGGGTGGTGGGAACGGTGGATTCAGGCTGCATGGCTCCCTTTGACGCCGGTGGCGTAGGCGATGATCTCGGGTTCGTTGAGGGCGTCTCCTTCGAGCCTCCCGGTCAGATGTCCGCCTCGCATCACGACGATCCGGTGCGCGATGCCGATGAGCTCGACGAGCTCGGACGAGAGCACGATGATGGCCATGCCTTGCGAGGCGAGCTTCTGGATGAGGCGGTAGATCTCCTGCTTGGCGCCGACGTCGACGCCGCGAGTAGGCTCGTCCAGGATGAGGATGCGCGGCTCGGTGTGGAGCACCTTGGCGAGCGCCAGCTTCTGCTGGTTGCCGCCCGACAGGGTCCCGGCGATCGCGTCCAGGCTGCCCGCCCGGATGTTGTAGTCGCGCAGCGCGTTCACGAGCGCCTGCCGCTCGCGCTCCGGGCGCAGCAGGGGCTGGGTGTAGCGCCGCAGCGCCATCAGCGTCAGGTTGGGGGCGAGCCGCAGCGTCGTATGCAGCCCCTTGCCCTTGCGGTCCTCGCTCAGGTAGACGATCCCGGCGCCGACCGCGTCGGCGGGATGCCGCAGGCGCAAGGGGCGCCCTTCGAGCTCGAAGTGGCCGCCGATCCTCGGTCGCAGACCGAGGATGCCCTCGAACAGCTCCGTGCGCCCCGCACCGACGAGGCCCGCGAAGCCGAGGATCTCGCCGCGCCGGAGCTCGAAGCCGATGTCCTCGGCCCATCCGGGGACGCCCACGCCCTCCACGCGCCACACCACGTCCCCCGCGTCCTGGAGGCGCTTCTCCGGGAACATGGCGGCGATCTCCCGGCCGACCATGAGGTTGGCGAGTTGCGCGCGCGTGGTCTCGGCCGCCGCCACCGTGGTGACGTACTTCCCGTCGCGCAAGACGGTGACCCGGTGGGCCAGCGCCACCACCTCGTCGAGCTTGTGGCTGATGTAGAGGACGGTGACGCCGCGCGCGTTGAGGTCGCGGATGAGCTCGAAGAGCCGCTCCACCTCGGACGGGGTGAGGCTGGCGGTGGGTTCGTCCATGATCAGCAGGCGCGCCTGGCGGCTCAGCGCCTTGGCGATCTCCAGGAGTTGCTTCTGGGCCACGATGAGCTCCCGCACGCGTGTGGTGGGCTCGATCGCGAGCCCCACGCGCTGCAGGAGGGTGACGGCCTCCCGGCGCATCGCACGTTCGTCGAGGAACGGCCCGCGGCGCAGCTCCCGGCCGAGGAAGATGTTGTCCGCGACGCTGAGATCCTCGACCAGGTTGAGTTCCTGATGGATGAGCACCACGCCGTCGGCTTCGCCCTCGCGCTGATCGACGAAGTGCGCGGGCTCGCCGTTCAGCAGGACGCGTCCCGCCGTAGCCGGCAGGTAGCCCCCGAGGATCTTCATGAGGGTGCTCTTGCCGGCACCGTTCTCGCCCACCAGGGCGTGGATCTCGCCGGCCTCGACGTCGAACGTCACGTCGTCCAGGACGGGGCCTGCGCCGAAGTCCTTGCCGATGCCCTCGAAGCGAACCGAGATCACGCCATGCCGTTCCTGACGGACGCGGGCGCCCCACCGCCGCGTGCCACGTGGATGCGTTCACGCTACGGGGGGGCGTGGAAACGTGTCAAGGACGCGTGTCCCGTCCAGGACGGGACAGATGTCCTGACGGGCCGGCGGTTCAGGGAGGCGCGAACGCTAGGGCAGGCCCCATCCGGGCGGCAGCGACACCGACACGACGAGCTGCTGCAGGTCGATCTGCGCCTGGCCGCCGGTCGTGGCCGACGCCTGCAGCTCGACCCCGACCCGGAACGAACCGCTCTGCACCCGGGCCAGGGCGGCCGGTTGCTGCTGGGCGTCGAGCCGGAAGGAGCCGGTCACCGTGCTCGCTTGGCTTGCCGGCAGTGCAGGCACGGTGACCTGGCCCGCGGCGTAGGGAGCCTGGAAGATGTCGGTCTCGTTGGACGGGGCGATGTAGAGCGTGGCGCTGCCGGCGTCGATGGCGCTGTCGGGCCGGACGGCCACGGCGAGGTCGAGACCCAGCTCGTCGACGTTCTGGATGGCGTCCGGCGGTACGCCGAGGCCGGCCAGGTCCACGAGGGCGCCGGCCTTGGGCTGGCTGCTGTCGGGTGGAAGGTCGAGGGTGGTCGTGCCGGCGCCGTACGACACCGTCGCCTGGGTCGACGCGGTGCCCAGGAAGGGCACCAGGTCGGCGTAGACGCGGAGGGCGGTATGTCGCGAGCACCCGGCGAGCACGAGGGTCAAGGCGGTGCCCAGGGCGAGGAAGCGGAGCGGGCGTGCGGGGAGAATCGTCATGGCTGGCCTCCTCAGAACCCGAAGGCGAGCGACGCGGCGACGCCGAAGGCCTGGTGGTCGGTGAAGGGCGATCGGTGCGACGTGAGCGCGACGTCCAGGCCGACCGGCCCGGTGCGCACGCCGGCGCCGAGTCCGAGGCGAAGGCCGTCCTGGTAGCCAGCGCCGGCGCGGACCGCGAAGGGCCCGAACTGGAGCTCGGTGCCGGCGTGGGTCGCGAAGCCGCCCGACAGGTCCACGGAGCCGTCGGCAGCGACCAGCAACCCCATGCCGGGCACACCCAGGTTCGCGCTGGGCACCTCGACGGCCAGGTTGACTCCGACGTTCGCGTGCTCGGCCCAGTCGACCTGGCGGACGGTGCCGAGGTCGGTGTGGCTGCTGCTGTTCTGATCGGCCTGGACGCGGGTCTGCTGGAGGTTCCAGATCATGACGCCGAGATGGCGCACCCCGGCGCCCATGGTCACCGTGCCGATCTCGCTCGGCACGGTGGCGGCGATGCCGAAGGCCGCCATGCCGCCGTAGCCGACGGATCCGGTCAGGAGCCCTCCCTGGGACAGGGTGCCGTCGTAGCTGTAGAGCACGTTCCCCGTGTAGGCGCCGCTGCTGTCCTGCTCGGCCGTAACCTGTCCTTGCAGGTCCGCAGCCACCTTGGCGAGGCCGGCTACGCCCGACGCCCGCACGCCCACGAACAGGCGCCCTCCGCCGAGCGCCGCGCTCGGGACCGGGAGCGGCAACGCGGTCCCGACGTCCAAGGCGACGCCCGCCTCCGCGTCGGCCACGAGCTTTGCCGAGGCGCTGGCGCTGGCGGACGTGAACACCTGCCGTGCGTCCGCCCCCGGCGTGAAGCGTGCGTGCAGCGTGAGGAAGGGGCGCACGCCGATCCTCACGGGGCCCACGGCGCCGCCGACGGGGAGCTCGAACCCCCCGTCGAACGACGTCGGGTCGGTCAGCCGCATCGTCGCGCCGCCCTCGAAGGTCACGCTCAGGCCGTTGCCGTCGACCCCCACGATCACCCGGTCCGGGCTCGCCGCGGGATCGAGCAGGTACAGCCCCAGCGCGCTCGCCTGGTCCAGCGTCGACAGGGCGTCGAAGCCCGCGCTGTAGGGATCCCAGTAGTCGCGCGTGACGGCGCTGAGGGCGCCGAGCGGAAGGGTGAGGCTGGTGCCGCCGCGGCCGGGGACGGCGGCGAAGGCGGGATTGACGCCGGCCGCTCCGGGCCCGGCAACGACGACGCCGCCCATGCCGAGGGTGCGGGCGTCCTGTGCGAGGGCGGGCGTACCGATGAGGAGGACGAGCGCCAGGGCCGTCAGCCCTCGGCGCCATGCGGCCCGGTGCCGCGGCGTGGAGAGAGGAGGGGATGCTCGGACCGTCATGACATTTCCCGTCTTCGAGCCGGGTGCGACCTCATTGGAGCGTGAACGGGGGCCCTGGCGCCGTGAAGCGCTTCGCTTCCACGGCGCGGCCGCCCGCCGTGGCTCGCGGGGATGCCGGCGTGCTATGCAGAAGCGTGGGTCGCCGACGGCGCCCGCGAGGAGGATCCGTGGACTTCACGCGAAGCTACACCAGCATCGACGCCCACGCGGGCGGTGAGCCGCTGCGCATCGTCACCGGCGGCGTCCCCTTCATCCCCGGCGCGACCATCTTGGGGAAGCGCCGGTGGGTGCGTGAGCACCTGGATGGTGTGCGGCGCACCCTGATGGGGGAGCCCCGTGGGCACGCCGACATGTACGGCTGCTACGTCACCGAGCCGGTGACCGCCGGCGCCGACGTCGGCGTCATCTTCATGCACAACGAGGGATACAGCGACATGTGCGGGCACGGCGTCATCGCGTTGGCCACCGTGCTGGTGGCGCAGGGCACCGTGCCCCGCCAGGAGCCGGAGACGCGCGTCGGCCTCGACACGCCGGCCGGTTTCGTGGAGGCGTTCGTCGCGTGGGACGGGCGCCGTGTCGGCCGGGTCCGCTTCACCAACGTGCCGTCGTTTCTGTACCTCCGCGACCTGACGGTGCACCCAGCCGGCGTCGGTGACGTCCCCGACGTCTGTGTCGACGTGGCCTTCGGAGGCGCCTTCTACGCGTACGTCGACGCTGCGGACGTCGGCCTCGCTATCCACCGCGACCCGCTCGACCGGTTCAAGGCGGTCGGCGACGCCATCAAGCACGCGGTCATGGAGGCCGTCGACGTGGTGCACCCCCTCGAGCCGGAACTCCGCGGCATCTACGGCACCATCTTTGCCGGGCCGCCGCGCCACGCGGGTGCCGACCAGGTCAACGTCTGCGTCTTCGCCGATCGTCAGATCGACCGTTCCCCGACGGGAACGGGGACGGCGGGCCGGGTGGCTCAGTTGGTGGCCCGGGGATCGCTGACGGTCGGCGACGAACTGGTCAACGAGAGCGTGGCGGGCACGCTGTTCACGGGTCGGGCGCTGCGAGCTGCACGGGTCGGTCCGTTCGACGCGATCGTGCCGGAGATCGCCGGCCGCGCCTCCATCGTCGGCGTCCACAGCTGGTGGGTGGATCCGGCGGACGAGGTCGGCGAGGGCTTCCTGCTGTCCTGAGCGGGGCTTCGGCCCGGCACGCACGGACACCTCGATTATTGGTCGGACGATTCGACCGCATGTTAGGATTTTCACGACTATGCAGGCTTGGGGGGCCGCGAGCCTCGGCGGGTGCCTCCGCCGACGGCGCTGCCCCCCGCAACCACGAGGCCCCGGACAACCGACCGCGCGCCGAAGGCGTGCAGGAGACCACGTGAGCGACAGGTTCGAGACGCACAGCGAAGTCTTCGCGGAGCCGACGGCGCCGCGAGCGCGGCGACGATGGTGGCAGCGGCTGACGGCAGACCGCACCGGTATGCTCGGCTTCGCGCTGGTGGTGATCGTCGTCTTGGCGGCACTGTTCGCACCCTTCATCACGCCGCACGATCCCAACCAGCAGTACGCGAACGGTCTCAGCGAGTACGGCATGCCCCGCGCGCCGGACGGCACCTACCTCCTCGGCACCGATCTGCTCGGGCGCGACCTGCTGTCGCGGATCCTGTTCGGCGCACGCGTCAGCCTGTTGATCGGCCTGGTGGCGAACGGCGTGGCCGTCGTCATCGGCGCGGCGGTCGGCGTCATCGCCGGCTACTTCCGCGGGTGGCTCGGGACCGTGCTGATGCGCTTCACCGACGTGATGACCGCGTTCCCCGCGCTGGTTCTCGCCATCGCGCTGGCAGCCATCCTCCGGCCCAGCCTGTGGATCGTGGCGCTAGTGATCGCGATGGTGAACTGGGTCTACGTGGCCCGAGCCATCTACGCTCAGGTGCTTGCCATCCGCGAGCAGCAGTACATCGAGGCGACCACGGCGCTCGGCGTGCCCACCTTCGGGGTGCTGGTCCGCCACATCCTGCCGCAGCTGACGTTGAGCTTGCTGGTGTTCGCCACCCTGGGTATCTCGACGAGCGTGCTGCTGGAGGCGTCGCTCTCCTACCTGGGGGTGGGCGTGCAACCGCCGACCCCGTCGTGGGGCGGCATCATCAACACCAGCCAGTCCTACCTGACGACGGCGCCCTGGCTCGTCATCTTCCCGGGCCTCGCCATCATCCTCACCTCCATCGGTTTCAACCTCTTTGGCGAGGCCCTGCGCGACGCGCTCGACGTGGGAGGGCGGCGGTGACCAGCTACGTGCTGCGGAGGCTCGTCCAGGGCCTGGGGGCGATCCTGGGCGTCATCACCGTGACGTTCATCCTCACGTACATCGTGCCGGTGAACCCTGCCCAGATGATCGCCGGACCCAGCGCCACGCCCGACGTCGTCGCCAGCATCGGTCACCAGCTCGGGCTCGACCAGCCGCTGCCGGTGCGCTACGTGCACTACCTGTGGAACCTCGTCCACTTCGACCTGGGGCGTTCGTACGCCCAGCGCACGCAGGTGAGCGCCCTGGTTGCCAGCCACCTTCCCATCACGCTGAAGCTGATGCTCACCGGCATCGCCTGTGAGTTGCTCCTGGGGATCCCCATCGGCATCCTGTCGTCGGTGGCGCAGGGGAGCTGGTGGGACCGCGGCTTCACGCTGTTCGCGTTCGTGGGCGTGTCCACGCCGCAGTTCGTGGTGGGGCTCATCCTGCTGTACCTGTTCGGCTATCTGGTGCCGTGGTTCCCGCTCGGAGGTTACGGCAACGGTGATCTGAACCACTACGTTCTGCCCGCCCTGTCCGTCGGGTTCGCCGGTGCAGGCTGGTACGCACGCGTCTTGCGGTCCTCGCTCGTGGACGTGCTGCGCCAGGACTACCTTCGCACCGCCCGCGCCAAGGGCGTACGTCCGCGCGCCCAGGTGTTCCGTCACGCGCTGCGAAACGCCATGCTCCCGGTCATCGCGCTCGTGGGTCTCGACCTGGGGGTCTTCATGGGCGGCGTGATCGTGGTGGAGCAGGTGTTCGCCCTTCCGGGGCTGGGCCAGATGATGTGGCAGGCCATCCAGGTGCTCGACATCCCCGTGATCATGGGCGGCGTGCTCATGACGTCGATCTTCGTCGTCGTCGGGAATCTCGTCGCCGACATGATCTACCCGCTGCTCGATCCGCGGATCCAGTACCACTAGAGAGGAGGAGCTCGCCTGGCGAAGCGCGTGCGGCAGTAACCGTAGGATCGTTCCCCACCCTCGTGGAAGTGTGAAGGAGAGAGACATGAGCATTCGCAAGTGGGCGTTGGGCCTTCTGCTCGTGCTGGCCTCGGCCGGCGCCGCGTTCGCGGCCAACAGCAAGGTCGTGCTGACCTTCCAGAACGACATCTCCACCCTCGATCCCGCCATCGGCTACAACTGGGACAACTGGTCGATGATCCAGGCGATCTTCGACGGCCTGATGACCTACAAGCCCGGCACGACGGAGCTCGAGCCGGCGCTCGCCACCTCATACGACATCTCCGCCGACGGCCTCACCTATACGTTCACGCTGCGCCAGGGCGTGTCCTTCACGGACGGCGAACCCTTCAACGCGCAGGACGTGAAGTACTCCTTCGAGCGGATGCTGAACCCCGCCACGCAGAGCCCGGGCGTCGGCTTCTACACCGGCATCCAGGGCGCCCAGGCCTTCATCGACGGCAAGGCCAAGGACGTCAGCGGCATCGAGGTGCTGTCGCCGACGCAGGTGCGCTTCACCCTCACCGCCGCGGACGCCACCTTCCTCAACAAGCTGGCACTCAACTTCTCGTTCGTGGTGCCGCCCAAGGCCGTCGAGAAGTGGGGCAAGGACTTCGGCCATCATCCCGTGGGCACCGGCGGCTTCTCGATGCAGGAGTGGGTCCCCGGCCAGCGCCTGGTGCTGGTGAAGAACCCGAACTACTTCGTGGCCAGCGAGCCCAAGGTCGACGAGATCGAGTACCAGTTCGGCGTCGACCCCAACGTCGCCTTCCTGCGCCTGCAACGCGGTGAGGTGGACATCCTCGGCGACGGCATCCCGTCCTCGCAGTTCGCCAAGGTCATGAACGATCCCAAGCTCAAGCAACTGGTGGTGTCTTCGGATCAGATCGAGACCAGCTTCGTCAGCCTCAACACCACTACGAAGCCCTTCGACAACGTCGAGGTGCGCCAGGCGCTCAACATGGCGATCGACCGCAGCCAGGTGCTCCGCGTCATCAACAACCGTGCGGGTGCGGCGAACCAGATCCTGCCGCCGACCATGCCCGGCTACAACCCCGACTTCAAGGGTTTCCCCTACGACCCTGCCAAGGCCAAGCAGATGCTGGCCGATGCCGGTTACCCCGACGGCTTCAGCTCCACGCTCTACACCAGCAACGTCGACCCCAACCCTCGCATCGCGCAGGTCGTCCAGCAGCAGCTCGCGCAGATCGGCGTCAAGGTCGACATCCGTTCGCTTTCGCCGAGTGCCGTGATCGACGCAGCCGGCCAGGGCAAGGCGCCGATGGTGTGGTCGGGCGGCATGGCCTGGCTCGATGATTACCCCGACCCGAACGACTTCTGGTGGCCCATCCTGGGTTGCGACAGCGCCGTGCCCGGTGGCTGGAACTGGGCCCGCTACTGCAACAAGGAGCTCGATGCCCAGGGTCAGAAAGCCGACGCCATGGTGCAGCCGAGCCAGCACGACGCTCGCATCGCGCTGTGGAAGGACATCTTCACCAAGGCCTCGCAGGACGCGCCCTGGATCCCTCTGTTCAACGAGCGCAGCTACGTGATGCACACCCCGCGCATGGGCGGCATCGGCTTCAAGGTCGCCGGCATCTACACTCCGGTCAACTACAAGGAGATCGCCATTGTCCAGGGGCAGTGACGTGAAGACCATCCACAGCGCCCATCACCACTTCGGCTGGGACAACGAGCTCGAAGCCGTACTGCGGGTCGAACCCGGAACGGAGGTGGAGTTCGACATCCTCGATGCTTCGGGCGGCCAGCTCACGGCCTCGTCGAGCGCCGCGGACGTCGGCGTGCTCGACTTCGAGAAGGTCAACCCGGTGACGGGCCCCGTCGTCGTCGACGGCGCCGAGCCGGGCGACGCCCTGGTGGTCGAGATCCTCGATTTCGAGGAGAGCGGCTGGGGCTGGACGGCGCTGATCCCCGGCTTCGGGCTGCTCACCGACGAGTTCTCCGATCCCTACCTGCACATCTCGCGCTACGACGGGGAGCGGGTCCACTTCACGCCCGACATCACGCTGCCGACCGTGCCCTTCCCGGGCACCATCGGCGTGGCGCTGGCCGAGCCCGGCAGCCACTCCGTGGTCCCGCCGCGCCGGGTGGGCGGCAACATGGACATCCACGACCTCACACGTGGTAGCGTCCTGCACCTTCCGGTCGAGGTGGCCGGAGCGCTCTTCTCGGTAGGGGACACCCACGCCGCGCAAGGGGACGGCGAGGTCTGCGGGACCGCCATCGAGACGCCCATGCGCACGCGCCTGCGCTTCGATCTGGCCAAGGGCGCGGACCTGCCGGCGCCGCAGTTCGAGATGGCCCGGCCCGCCCACCGCTTCGCCCCGGCCGACAAGGGGTTCTTCGCCACCACCGGGGTCGCGCCCGATCTGATGGACGCCGC
>Ga0102956_1000114_pt1 | contig 25735 bp, 22 predicted proteins | sample SalPonF2_A_D2_MG_FD_84515 | JGI IMG/M metagenome (GOLD analysis project Ga0102956, IMG submission 84515) | Salt pond soil microbial communities from South San Francisco under conditions of wetland restoration - Salt Pond MetaG SF2_A_D2_MG ...
CGCCCGCCGAGCCCGCGCCCGCCGAGCCCGCGCCCGCCGATCCCGCGCCCGCCGATCCCGCGCCCGCCGATCCCGCGCCCACCCATGCGGAGCCGGCCCGCGGCGAGCGCGCGGCGGTCGAGGCGCTGACCGCGGCCCTGCGGAGCCCTCCCCGCATGCGCGCCGACCGTCGCCGGCCGGCTGCCCGTTCGCCGCAGGGCCGCGGCCCTGCGCGCGCCCCCGACGCCCACGCTCCGGCCGGCGCGGAGGCGGAGACGTCGGCCGCGATCGAGGACGCCGCAGCGACGGCCCTGGAACGCGCGGGCGTCGCGGCGACCGAGGCGAGCGGCCTCGGCCTCGCCCCGACGCTGCGCGCAACGCTGGCGTTGGGCGCACTGGAGGGAGGCGAGGCGCTCTATGCCTCGCTGCGGCTGCAGGGTGCTCTGGAGGGCGCGCTGGCGTCGACGGGCGTGGTCGATCCCTGGGCGGCCGCGCGGCTGCCCGCGCTGCTCACGCGGCTGGCTTCGCGCTGGCCGCGACCCGGCGCGGCGTCGCTGCTCGACATCCTCGCCCACGACGCGGACCTGCAGGAGTTCCTCGACGTGCACGAGCACGGCGGCGAGCGGTGGTTCCGCCAGGAACGCTTCCGTCTGTGGTGTGCGGCCGCGCGAGGGCTCGCTGCCGCGGCGGGCACGAGCAAGAAGGCCCTCGAGGCGCTACGGCGTGAGCTCGAGCGCGCCGAGCGCGCCAGCGGCTACCGTTTCGACCGGCTTCGCGTGGAGCCGGCGCGGCGGGCGGCGGCGAGGGACGAAGAGGGCGCCGCCACCGCGGCGCCGCGAAGGCCGTCGAAGCGGGCTGCGAAGCGCGGCGCAGAGGACGCGAAGAACGACGCCTCGACGGCCGCCGGGAAGGCGAAGGGGTCCACCAAGTCGAAGCGCGGGACGAAGCGCACGTCGAAGGACCGGGGCGGCGACGGCGACTGAGCGCGGCGTTCAACGCTCGGATTGCGAGAGCAGCCGACGGCTGTGGAGGTGCGTGAGGGCCAGCGCAAGGGCGTCGGCGGCGTGGTGGTTGGCGACCGCCTTGTCCAGACCCAGCAGCGCCCGCACCATGAAGGCGACCTGCGCCTTCTGGGCGCGTCCCGTTCCGACCAGGGCCTGCTTGACCTGCATGGGGCCGTACTCGAAGACGGGCACCTCGCGTTCGGCGGCGGCGAGGAGCACGACGCCGAACGCCTGGCCGACCCGGAACGACACGTCGCGCTGCTGATGGAAGAACTGCCCCTCGATCGCCAGTGCGTCGGGCCGATGGGCGTCGAGGAAGGCGGCGACGGCGTCGCGCAACGTCAGCAGGCGCGCGGCCTGGGCCTCGCCTGAACGCGTGCGAACGACCTCGGAGGCGAGGAGACGGGCATCTCGCCGCATCTCCTCGATCGCTCCGAGGCCGAGATTCGCGATGCCGGGGTCCACCCCCACCACGCGGTAGGGCCGAGCGGGGTCGGCGCGTGGGTCAACGGGCTTGGGCATGGCAGGGGGGCCGCAGGCGGCGACTCAGTACTCGGCCAGGTACTTGTCGAGCTCCCAGTCGTGGACGGCGATCCGGTACTCGTCGAACTCGCGCGTCTTGGCGCCGACGAAGTGTTCGAAGGCATGCTCGCCCAGCGCTTCGACCATGGTCCGGTCCTTCTGCAGCGCGCCCAGGGCCTCGCGCAGGGTGCCCGGCAGCTCCTTGATCTTGTGACGCCGGCGGTCCCGCACGCTCATCTCGAAGATGTTGCGCTGGATGGCGGGGGGCGGCGTCAGGTCGCGCTCGATGCCGTCGCGCCCGGCCGCCAGCATGACCGCCAGCGCCAGGTAGGGGTTGCACGACGGGTCGGGCATGCGCAGCTCGCTGCGGGTGCCGAGGCCCCTGCGCGCCGGGATGCGGATCATGGCGCTGCGGTTGGAGGCCGACCACGCGATGTTGGTGGGCGCCTCGAAGCCGGGGGTCAGACGCTTGTAGCTGTTGACGGTGGGGTTGGTGATCGCGACCATGCCCGCGGCATGCTCGAGCAGCCCCGCGATCCAGTTCAGCGCCGTGCGGGAGAGCTGGTACTCGGCCTTCTCGTCGTAGAAGGCGTTCTTCCCGTCCTTGAACACCGACAGGTGGGTGTGCATCCCCGAGCCGTTGATGCCGGCCACCGGCTTCGGCATGAAGGTGGCGTGCAGGCCGTGGTTGAGCGCGATGCGCTTGACCACCAGGCGGAACGTGGAGATGGCGTCCGCGGTCCGCAGCGCCTCGTCGTACTTGAAGTCGATCTCGTGCTGCCCGGGCGCGACCTCGTGGTGCGCCGCCTCGATCTCGAACCCCATCTCGACCAGCGCGTTGACCATGTCGCGCCGGGCGTCCTCGCCGAGGTCGACCGGCGCCAGGTCGAAGTAGCCCGCCTTGTCGTGGGTGATGGTGGTCGGCGTGCCGTCGGCGTCGCGCAGGAACAGGAAGAACTCCGGCTCCGGCCCGGCGTACATGTCGTCGAAGCCGAGCTTCTTGAGCTTGTCGATCTCGCGCCGCAGGATGGTGCGCGGGTCGCCGTCGAACGGCGAGCCGTCGGGGAGCTTGATGTCGCAGATGAGCCGCGCCACCGTGCCGCGTTCGGTGCCCTCGATGATGTCGGGGAAGATGAGGAAGGTCTCGAAGTCGGGGTCGAGGAGCATGTCGGACTCTTCGATGCGCGTGAAGCCCTGCACCGAGGAACCGTCGAACATGATCTCGCCGTCGAGGGCTTTCTCGAACTGTGACGCGGGCAGCTCGACGTTCTTGTTGTGCCCCAAGATGTCCGTGAACTGCAGCCGCAGGAACTTGACGTCGTTCTCCTGTAGCTGCTTGTGGATGTCCTCTTTGTTCAAGCCCATCGAGTGGTCCCTCCTCGGACGAGATGTGCCGGTCGGCGCGAGGCCGCGCTGGGCGCGACGGTACCACGAGGGCCGCCACGGCGTTGGCGAAGTGTACACCAGAATCCTGCCCGACGTGCAACATGACGGCGCCATCGAGCAAGATTCCACCTAGATCTGGCGTAGGATGGCGGCGTAGGTCCGCCCGATGGCCCGCCGAAGTGCCACGGTGGCCGAAACGGCGCGAGTGCGGGGGGGCCGGACGGGCCGGGCGCACGAGCCCCGGCGCGACCGCTCGAAGCGGGAGCCGCCGCCTGCTGGACATCGAGGATGGGCTCCGGTAGACTCGGACCTGCAACGCGAAAGGAGAGCGAGCCTGATGAGGAAGTTTCTCAAGGTAGGCGTGGTTTTCGTGGCTCTGGCGTTCGGCTCGGCCATGGCGCAGAGCTGTACGGTGACCATCGGGAGTGTCATGGCGCTGACCGGATCCTTGGGGGTCCTGGGGCAGGCCATCGCACAGGGGGCGCAGCTGGCCGTGTCCGACCTCAACGCAGCGGGCGGCGTGAACGGCTGCACCGTGAAGTTGTCGCTGTCGGACGATCAGACGCAGGCGAACGTCGGCGTCGACGCCGCCAAGAAGCTGGTCGACGTGCAGCACGTGCCGGCCATCGTCGGCGCTCTTTCGAGCGGCATCACCACCGCCGTCCTGACGTCGGTGACCGCACCCAGCAAAGTCATCCTGATCTCGCCAGCCTCCACCTCGCCCACGCTGACCGATCTCGGCAAGCAGGGCAAGACCGGTGGCTACTTCTTCCGCACCGCACCTTCGGACGCCCTGCAGAGCGTGGCCATCGCCAAGGTCGCCATGGACAACGACATCAACAAGGTCGCGGTCCTGTACCTCAACAACGCCTACGGCCAGGGGCTCGCCGACGCCTTCAACACGGCCTTCACGAAGCTGGGTGGGACCGTCACCCAGAGCGTGGTCTACAACCCCGATCAGCCCTCGTACCGCGCCGAGGTGAGCAAGGCGCTGCGCGGCGGCCCGCAGGCACTCTTCCTCATCGGCTACCCGGGTGACGGCACCACCATCGCCCGTGAATGGGTCGCCTCCGGTGGGCCGCAGACCTGGTTGCTGCCCGACGGCCTGGAAGACCAGCACTTCGTCGACGACGTCGGTGCGCAGTACTTCAAGACCGTCTACGGGACGGCCTCCGGGTCGACCACCACGCCGTCGCTGCAGACCTTCCGCAAGGAGTTCCAGGACAAGTACGGCAAGGTGCCTACGCAGGCCTACGTGACCAACGCCTACGACGCGACCGTGATCGTCGGTCTGGCCATGGAGTACGCCCACACCACGACCGACACCGCGGCCATCCGCGACGCCATGCGCAAGGTCACCGACCCCAACGGCCAGAAGGTCTATGCCGGCGTCAACGAGCTGGAGGCCGCCCACGGCCTGATGAAGCTGGGCACCACGGTCCAGTACATCGGCGCCGTCGGCCCGATCCACTTCGACCAGTACGGCGACATCGCCGGCCCGTACAACCTCTGGACCGTCAAGGACGGCAGCGTGACCGAGACCGGGCAGATGACCGTCTCGCAGATCCAGCAGGTCCAGCAGCAGATCGGGGAGTAATCCTCGCCCCGCACGTCCCGGGGGGTCGCCGCAACGACGGCGGCCCCCTTCTCTTGGGCACGAACGCGGGTGCGTGGGCGCCGGTTCCCCGCCCGCCCACGCATCTGTTAATATCTATGCGAGCCGTTACAGGCCGGAGCCACGCAGGGCGCGTCACGACCGCGCACGCACGCCTGGACCTCACGAGAAGGAATGGGATGCTAGAGGCAACGAATCTCGTCAAGGACTTCGGTGGCCTGCGCGCCGTCAACAACGTGTCCTTCCGGATCGAGGAGCGCACCATCACCGGGCTCATCGGGCCCAACGGTGCCGGCAAGACCACGCTCTTCAACATGCTGGCCGGGGCTTTGGCCCCGAGCGCCGGAACGATCGCCTTCCAGGGGCGACGTATCGACGGCAAGGCGCCTCACGCCATCTTCCGCTCGGGGCTGGTGCGGACGTTCCAGATCCCGCGCCCGTTCGCCGAGATGACGGTGCTGGAGAACGTCATGCTGGTGCCGCTCGATCAGGCGGGGGAGCGCTTCTGGAACAACTGGTTCCTACGCGGCGCCGTCCGCGTCGAGGAGCGCGCCACGCGCGACCGCGCGCGCGAGGTGCTGGCGTTCCTCGGGCTCGAGCGCCTGGCCGGCGAGTATGCCAAGAACCTCTCCGGCGGTCAGCAGAAGCTGCTGGAGATCGCCCGCGCACTCATGGCCGAGCCCAAGCTGATCTTGCTGGACGAGCCCGGCGCCGGCGTCAACCCCACCCTTCTGGGGACCATCATGGACAAGCTTCAGGAGATCCACGACACCGGCATCACCTTCCTGATCATCGAGCACAACATGGACCTGATCGCCGCTCTCTGCGACCCGGTGCTGGTGATGGCGCAAGGCGGCCTGCTGATGCAGGGAACGCCCGAAGAGGTGCGGACCGACGCCCGCGTCCTCGAGGCCTACCTGGGAGGGGCTCCCGTATGAGCGAGAGCGCACTCGCCGTCGACGGCGTCGTCGCCGGCTACGTCGCCGGGGTCGATATCCTCCGCGGCATCAACCTGCGGGTCACGCCCGGCGAGATCGTCACCGTGCTCGGCCCCAACGGTGCCGGCAAGTCCACCCTCATCAAGGTGGTGGCGGGTCTTTTGAAGGTCCGCTCGGGCGAGGTGCGGCTGTTCGGCGAGGACATCTCCCGGTTGCCCGCACACCGCATGATGGAGCGCGGCGTCGGCTACGTGCCGCAGACCCAGAACGTGTTCCCCAAGCTGACCGTGGAGGAGAACCTCGAGATGGGGGCGTACGTGCGCCGGAGCGAGCTGCGCCGTGGCCTCGCGCAGGCCTACGAGCTCTTCCCGGACCTGCAGCGCATGCGCAACCAGCCGGCCGGGCGCCTCTCCGGCGGCCAGCGGCAGATGGTGGCGATCGGTCGCGCCCTGATGTTGCAGCCGCGCCTCATGCTCCTCGACGAGCCCTCGGCGGGGCTGTCCCCGTTGCTGGTGAACCACGTCTTCGACAAGGTGCGGGAGGTCCGTGACATCGGCGTGACCATCCTCATCGTGGAGCAGAACGCCAAGGCCGCGCTCGCCATCTCCGATCGCGGCTACGTGCTTGCCGAGGGCACGGATCGGATCTCCGGGCCCGCCCAGGAACTCTTGGAGAACCCCGAGGTGGGCGAGCTCTACCTCGGCGCGCGAAAGGGGCTGGCGTAGTGGGGCAGTACATCGCCGACGGCATCATCCTGGGCGCTACCCTGGCCCTCGGAGCGATCGGCCTGACGCTGACGTTCAAGATCTTGCGCTTCGCCAACTTCGCACACGGCGAGCTGCTCACCTTCGGCGCCTATTTCGCGCTGGCGCTGTCCACGGTGCTGGCTGTCGGGGCCCCGCTGGGCACGCTCACCTTCGGCTGGGGATTCATCCTGGTGATCGTGCTGGCGGCCGTCCTGACGGCGCTGCTGGCGATCGTCGTCGACCTGTTGGTCTATCGCATCCTGCGGCGAAGCGACATCGTCGCCACCATCGTGATCGCCTCGTTCGGCGCCTCGCTGATGCTCCGCAACGTGGTGGTCCTGATCTGGGGCAATCAGCCGGAGTACTACTTCCGGACCATCTCCATCGCCAAGGAGATCCTTCCGGGCGTGCGCGTCACATCCGATGAGATCTTCGTGGTCGCGCTGGCGGCCGTGTTGATGGTGGCGCTCCACCTGTTCCTGACCCGCACGCGCATGGGCAAGGCGATGCGAGCGGTGTCCGACAACGCGTTGCTGGCGCAGGTGACCGGTATCAACGTCCAGAACATCATCAGGCTGATGTGGGTGGTGGGCGGCACGCTGGCGGCCATCGGAGGCATCTTCTACGGGATCACGGTACAGGTAGGCCCCAACATGGGTTTCAACCTCATCCTCCCGATGTTCGCCGCGGCCATCCTGGGTGGGATCGGCAGCGTCTACGGCGCGGTGCTGGGAGGCATGGTGATCGGGCTGGCGGAGTCGGTGTCGGTGTTCTGGATCGACCCCGCCTACAAGCCGGCCGTCGCCTTCCTCCTGATGTTCCTGATGCTGCTCGTGTACCCGGCCGGGCTGCTGGGGGAACGCGCGTGATCGGCCTCGTCTCCTACCTGGTGTTCTTCCTGATCCAGGCGCTCATCTACTCGGCGGTGGCCCTGGGGCTCAACCTGCAGTGGGGTTACACCGGGCTGTTCAACATCGGGGTGGCCGGCTTCTTCCTGATCGGCAGCTACACCTTCGCCATCCTCAGCGGGCCGCCGTACCTCACCCACCTGGGCGGCTTCGGCCTGCCCTGGATCGTGGGCGTGGCGGGCGCCATCGTGCTGTCCGCGATCGCCGGGCTGATCGTGGGCATACCGACGTTGCGATTACGGGAGGACTACCTGGCGATCGCCACCATCGGCATCGCGGTGACGCTGCAGCTGGTGGCGCTCAACGCCCGCGGCCTGACCGGCGGCAGCCGAGGTGCCGAGAGCATCCCCCGCCCCTTCGCCGAGCTCATCACCAACAACTTCTGGAGCAACGTCGTGTACATGGTGCTGGTGCTCGCGGTGGTGGTAGCGATCTACTACGCCTTGGAGGCCATGGTCCGTTCGCCCTGGGGGCGCGTGCTGAAGGCCATCCGCGAGGACGAGTCGGCCGCTTCCGCGCTGGGCAAGAACCCGTTCGTGTTCCGCCTGCAGGCGTTCGTCATCGGCTGCGCCATCATGGGTCTCGGGGGGGCGCTGAACGCCAGCTTCGTGGGCTTCACCGCGCCCACCGACTTCCTGCCGATCCTCACCTTCGAGATCTGGGCCATGCTGATCGTGGGCGGCAGCGGGAACAACCGCGGCGCCATCCTCGGCTCGGTGCTCGTGTGGGCGCTGTGGACGGGGACGGGCTCGTTGACCCAGGCGGTCCTCCCCTCCGGCCTGCAGGTCAAGGGCGGCGCTCTGCAGATCATCCTCATCGGACTGGTGCTCATGCTCATGCTGGTGCTGCGCCCCCGCGGGCTGATGGGCGAGGAAGCCGTGGTCTCGCGCGAGGCCGAGCTCGGGGGCGAGGGGCGGGGCTGAGCCCGGGGCGCCCCTCCTCGCCCGCTCGCGACGATCCGGCGACGAACGAACGCGGGGGGCGCGGCCGGCCGGCCGCGCCCCCCGCGTTCGAGCGTGGCGCCCTCCTCAGACCTCGGTCTTGGCGAAGCGCAGCATGTCCTCGACCGCGGTGACCTTGACGCGCGGCCGTCCGCTGGCCTTGCCGGCTTCCAGCTCGTGGCTGTCCAACGCCAACCACTGCTCGAAGCCGAACGGGTGCACACCGCGTGCCTGCAGCAGCCGATCGACGGCGGCCGGCGAGGCCTCTGCGGCGTCCAGCGACGGTAGCTCGTCGCTCAGCAGCGACTCGACCGTCTCCATGGCGTCGGCCTTGTTGGTGCCGATGACGCCGGTGGGGCCGCGCTTGATCCAGCCCGCCACGTACGCGCCCGCCATCGGCGCGCCGCCGGCGCTTTCGAGGACCCGCCCCCGGTCGTTCGGGATGACGTTCTTGCGGCTGTCGAAGGGCACGCCGGGCAGCGCCGTGCCCTGGTACCCGACCGATCGCAGGAGCAACTGCGCGTCCAGGGTCTCGTACGCGCCGGTCCCGACCGAGCGCATGTAACCGGAGTCGGTGGGCTCCAGGCGGTTACGTTCGAGCTTGACGCCCGCGATGCGCTCGTCGCCGAGCACCTCGACGGGGGAGACACAGAAGCGGATGTGGAGCCTCCTGGGCTTGCCCTCCAGCGGCTTGGCCGCCATCTCCCGCAGCACCTCGAGGTTCTTGAGCTTCGTGGCGTCGCCCTCGATGCCCTTCATGCTCGCCTCGGACACCTCGAGCTCCTCGGGGAGGACCACGATGTCGGCGTTGGGAAGCTCGCCGAGCTCGCGCAGCTCCTTGGTGGTGAACTTGGCCTCGGCGGGACCGCGGCGCCCCAGCATGTACACGTCTCTCACGCGGCTGGTGCGGAGGTGTTCGACGGCGTAGTCCGCCATGTCGGTCTTCGCCAGCTCGTCCACCGACTTGGCCAGCACCCGCGCCACGTCGACGGCGACGTTGCCCATGCCGACGACGGCCACGCTCTCGGCGTCCAACGGGACCTCGAGGCCGACGTAGTCGGGATGTCCGTTGTACCAGGCGACGAACTCCGTGGCCGAGAGGCAGGCCGCCTTGTCCTCGCCGGGGATGCCGAGGTTGCGGTCCGACGGCGCGCCCACGGCGTAGATGACGGCGTGGTAGTGGCTTCTCACGTCCTCGTGCGTGAGGTCGCGCCCGAACGCGACGTTGCCCAGGAAGCGGACCCGAGGGTCCTTGCAGGTGCGCTCGTAGAGCTTGGTCACCGACTTGATCTTCTGGTGGTCGGGGGCGACGCCGTAGCGCACCAGGCCGTAGGGGGTCGGCAGGCGGTCGATCAGGTCGATCGACACGTCCTCACGCTGCTTGAGCAGCGCGTCCGTGGCATAGAAGCCCGACGGCCCGGCGCCGATGACGGCGACGCGCAGGGGAGAAGGCTGCACAGAGCTCATGCGTTCCTTGTACCACGGGGCTTCCGGCACGGGAAAAGGCGAAATGTCCCACCTCAGGCCGAATGTCCTCGCGCGCGTGCGGGCCCTCCACCCGCCGGGATTTGCGTCTGCGAGGGAGCGCCGGGTATCCTGGCGGGTCATGATCTCGAGGAGCGCGGCGAGCGCCGTCCCCCCGGAAGCGCCCCTGGTGCAGAAGTACGGCGGGACCAGCGTCGGCGACGTCGAACGCATCCGCAAGGTGGCGGCGCGCATCGCTGCGGCCGCGGCGGACGGCCGGCAGGTCGCGGTCACCGTGTCCGCGATGGGCCACAGCACCGACCGGCTGGTCGGCCTGGCGCGCGAGCTCGCTCGCCGCCCGTCGCGGCGCGAGCTCGACGTGCTGCTCGCGACGGGCGAGCAGCAGTCGATCGCGCTCCTAGCCATCGCGCTGCAATCGCTGGGCGTGAAGGCACGCTCCTTCACGGGGGCGCAGGCCGGGTTCCTGACCGACGCGCAGCACGGGAGCGCCCGCATCCTGGAGGTCGATACCCGGGGCGTGCGCGCCGCCCTCGACGCCGGCGAGGTCGCGGTGGTGGCGGGCTTCCAGGGCGTGGACGCCGGTGGCGCCATCACCACGTTGGGGCGGGGCGGCTCCGACACCACGGCGGTCGCGCTGGCGGCCGCGTTGGGCGCCGCGGAGTGCGAGATCTACACCGACACCGAGGGGGTGTACACCACCGACCCGCACCTCATCCCGACGGCGCGGAAGCTCGAGAGCGTGGACTACGACGAGATGCTCGAGCTCGCGGCGCTGGGCGCCGGGGTGCTCCACCCGCGCAGCGTGTGGTACGCCCGGCGCTACGGCGTGCGCATCCACGTCCGCAGCTCGTTCAGTTACAACCCGGGGACCCTCGTCGCCCGGATCGAGCGCCCCGAGGAGGCCCGCATGATCACGGAGAAACCGGTCACCGGTGTGGCCCTCGACCTCAACCATGCCCGCATCGACGTGCACGGCGTTCCCGACGAGCCGGGCATCGCCGGGCGCCTGTTCGCGGCGTTGGGGCGCGCCGGGGTCAGCCCCGACATGATCGTCCAGGGGGTGCGCGCCGTCTCGGAGAGCCGTCAGCAGATGGCCTTCACCGTCCCGCAGGACGCCATGCAGGAGGCGCTGGACGCGCTGCAGCCGGTGCTGGAGGGGCTAGGGGCCAGCGCGACCGCAGACCCCGACGTCGCCAAGCTCTCCATCGTGGGGATCGCGGTGGGGTCCACGCCGGGCGTGGCCGGCCGGATGTTCGACGCCGTCGCTGCCGCCGGCGCCAACATCGAGATGATCACCACCAGCGAGGTCCGTATCAGCGTCGTCATCCCGGCGCTGCGCGCCAAGGAGGCGCTGCGTGCCGTCCACACCGCGTTCGCTCTGGACGCGCCCGAGCAGGCGGGGTAGGAGGACGCCGGTGCGCGTCGACCGTGTGGAGCAGGTGTTCGTACGGCGACGTGCCGGCCGCATCGAGTTGCTGATGGTCCTGGAGTCCCCCGCCGGCGATCGGGAGCGCGAGACGTTGCAGGCCCCGACGGGCTCGCCCGAGGAAGCGGTGCGTTTCGCCGGCGTCCACCTCGCACGGCGCGGCATCGTCGCCTCCGGCCGGCTGCGGTTGCGCGTCGAGCGCCGCGGCGATCTCGTCGACGACGCTCGCCTGCGCGCGTTGCTGGTGGCGACGCTTGCACACGAGCAGGGCGAGGATCCGCAGTGGGAGCCATGAACCCCGGCCGCGACCCCGTGCACGGGACGCCATGGGCCTGAAGCTCGCCACGCTGGCCTACCTGCGCCGCGACGGCCACACCCTGATGCTCCATCGCAGCGGCCGCGAGGACGACTACCATCGGGGCCGCTACAACGGCCTGGGCGGGAAGTTCGAGCCGGGCGAGTCGCCGGAGCAGTGCGTTCGGCGCGAGGTCCTCGAGGAGTCGGGTCTGCGCGTCGAGGAGGCCCTCCTCAAAGGCTTCCTGACGTTCCCGGCGTTCGACGGCGAGGACGACTGGTACGCCTTCGTCTACGTCGTGCCGCGCTTCTCGGGCGAGGTCGCGGCGCGCTCGCGCGAGGGCACGTTGCACTGGGTGCCGAACGAAGCGTTGCTCGACCTGGCCTTGTGGCCCGGCGATCGCGTGTTCCTGCCCTGGCTCGACCGGCCCCCGTTCTTCTCGGCGCGCTTGCGCTACGAAGGGGGCCGCTACCAGGGATACCGGGCGGTCTTCTACGGCGACGGTGGCGTCTTCCTCGGAACGGAGGAGGGCGGGGAGGGCTGATCAGGCGAGGTCGGCCAGGCTGGAGCGGTCCACGTGGGAGACCAGGCGCTGCGCCAGCATGACGTTCCCGTCGACCTTGAGCTTGCCGGTCATGAACGCCGACATGGGGTTGAGCTCCCCCTTCATCAGCCGGATGAGGTTCTCGTCGCTGACGCGGATGGTGACGTCGGGGGCATCGGCCTCGCCGTCGTGCGCCGTCAGCTTGCCGTCTTCGAGCACGTGGTAGACGGGCTCGGAGATGGCGTACTGGATGATGGCGTCCTCACCCATGTCGCTGCCGTCGAAGCTCTCGGGGATGCGGTGGAGCAGCTCCTTCGCGGTCATGGAGCCAGTCTAGCGGTTGTACGCCGGCCGGGGGCCGCTCGCGGCGGGTGCGCAGGGGCTCGGTATACTCGGCGGTGCGCCCGTCGAGCGGGCGCGTGGTGACCATGGACTTCTCCCTCTCCGAAGAGCTCCTGGCGATGCAGACGCACGTGCGGCACTTCGCCCGCACGGAGCTGGCGCCGCTGGCCGCCGAGCTGGACCGTGAGCCCCGCTTCCCCTGGGAGACGTTGCGCAAGATGGGGGAGCTGGGCCTGCTCGGCGTCACCACGCCCGAGAGCTACGGCGGGGCCGGCCTCGACACGCTGAGCTACGTCGTGCTGCTCGAGGAGATCGCCGCCGCGGACGCCAGCCACGCCACCATCATGAGCGTCACCAACGGGTTGCCGCAGAGCATGCTGCTGCGCTACGGCTCGGACGACCAGAAGGAGCGCTACCTCCCGAAGCTGGCGAGCGGCGCCTGGATCGGAGCCTTCTGCCTCTCGGAGCCGCACGCCGGCTCCGACGCCGTGGCCATGAGCACGCGCGCCCGGCGCGTCGACGGGGGTTACGTGCTCAACGGCACCAAGGCATGGATCACCAGCGGCGGGGAGGCGCAGCTCTACCTGGTGATGGCCAAGACCGATGCGCACGCCGGCGCGCGTGGCGTGAGCTGCTTCCTCGTCGAGAAGGACACCGTGGGCATGACCTTCGGCCGGCCGGAGCGCAAGCTCGGCCAGCACGCTGCCATCACCACCACCGTGACCTTCGACGACTGCTACGTGGCCGACGAGGCGCTCCTCGGTCCCGAGGGGCAGGGGTTCATCATCGCCATGGCCTCGCTCGACGGCGGCCGGATCGGCATCGCGGCGCTGGCCGTGGGCGTGGCGCGTGCGGCGTTCGAGGCGGCGCGGGACTACGCTGCCGAACGCAACGCGTTCGGCCAGGCGATCCACCACTTCCAGGCGATCGGCTTCTCGCTGGCCGACATGGACACCGATCTGGAGGCCGCCCGCATGCTGACGCTGCGCGCGGCCTGGCTGAAGGACCGGGGGTACCGCGTGACGCGCGAGGCGGCGCAGGCGAAGCTCTTCGCCTCGCGCGCGGCGGGCCGCATCACCCACGACGCCATCCAGGTGTTCGGCGGGTACGGCTACACGCAGGACTACCCGGTGGAGCGCTACTTCCGGGACGCACGGGTCACGGAGATCTACGAGGGCACCAGCGAGATCCAGCGCATGGTGATCCACCGTCAGATCTACCGCGACCTCGAGAGACGCTAGGCGGCCACCACCGGTTGCATCGAACAGGAGCGGACGCGTGATCGATTTCGAGCTCACCGACGAGCAGAAGCAGTTCCAGAGCCTGGCGCGGCAGTTCAGCCGCGAGCGCATCCAGCCGGTGGCCGCGCAGCACGACCGGGAGGAGAGCTACCCCGAGGACGTGATCCGGCGCGGTCACGAGCTCGGCCTGCTCAACACCATCGTGCCCGAGTCGGCCGGCGGCCTCGGGCTGGGCTCGCTCGACGAGGCCATCATCGGCGAGGAGCTGGCGTACGGCTGCATGGGGATCTACACCATCTTCATGGCGTCGGAGCTCGGCATCACGCCGCTGTTGCTCGCCGGCACCAGCGAGCAGCACGAGCGCTTCCTGCGCCCGCTGACCCAGGGGCCGAAGCTCGCTGCGTTCGCGCTGTCCGAGCCCGACAACGGCAGCGACGCCGCCGCCATGAAGACGCGGGCCGTCCTCGACGGGGACGACGTGATCCTGAACGGCAGCAAGATGTGGATCAGCAACGGCGATCGGGCCGAGTTCACGGTGGTGTTCGCGACCTTCGACCCGGAGCTCAAGCACCGCGGCACGCTCGCCGTGGTGGTCGAGTCCGGCCGGGACGGCTTCAGCGCGACGAAGCTTCACGGCAAGCTGGGGCAGCGCGCCAGCCCCACCGCCGAGCTGGTCTTCGACGACGTGCGCGTGCCGCGCAGCAACATCCTGGGCGAACCCGGGGACGGTTTCCGCATCGCGATGCAGACGCTCGACAAGACGCGCATCCCGGTCGCCGCAGGGTCCGTGGGGGTGGCGCGCCGGGCCCTCGACGAGGCGCTCTCCTACGCCGCCGAGCGCCACGCCTTCGGCCGACCGATCGCGCAGTTCCAGGCGATCCAGTTCAAGCTCGCGGAGATGAAGATCGGCATCGAGACGGCGCGCTGGCAGACCTACCACGCCGCCTGGCTGGCCGATCGGGGCCTGCCGCACGGAGAGGCCGCCGCCATCGCCAAGGCCTACGCCTCCGACATGGCGTTCCGGTCCGCCGACGAGGCGCTCAACGTGCACGGCGGCTACGGCTACGTCAACGAGTACCCGGTGGAGAAGCTGATGCGCGACGTCAAGCTGAACCAGATCTACGAGGGGACCAACGAGATCCAGCGCCTGGTCATCGCGCGCGGGCTGCTGCGGCAGGTCCTAGAATAGTCGGGTGGGGCGGGGCGCGAAGGCATCGGCGCTCGAAGGCGTCGCCGCTCGGCCGGCCTCGGGCTCGAGCCCGGGTGGCCGGAAGTCCTCGCTGCAGGGCCCGCCCCGTGAGACCCTCGAACGACGTCGCGCCCTGCGGCGCGACCTGGAGGACACCGTGAAGATCGTGACCATCCTGAAGCAGGTACCCGACGCCGAGGCGCGGGTGCGGGCCGGCGACGGGAAGGTGGACCTCGGAGGGGTCACCTTCGTGATCGATGGCATGGACGAGTACGGCGTGGAAGAGGCGCTGCGGATCCGAGAGAGCGGGGTCGAGGCCGAGGTGATCGCGCTGGCGCTCGGGCCGCAGCGCTTCGAGGAAGCCGTCCGCACCGCCCTCGCCATGGGGGCGGACCGCGCGGTGCACGTCGAGACCGACGACGCCCTCGACGCCATCGCGCAGGCGCGCGTGCTCGCGCGCGTCATCGAGGAGGAGGCCGCGGATCTGGTCCTCGTGGGCGGCAAGGAAGCCGACTGGGACAGCGCGGCGCTGGGCGCCGCGGTCGCCGAGGCCCTCGGCTGGCCGCACAGCGACTGGACGACCGAGCTCGAGCTCGACGGCGAGAGCCTTCGCACCCGCCACGACACCGACGACGGCAGCGAGGCGCTGACGCTCCCCTTGCCGGCGGTGGTGACGACGCAGCAGGGCCTCAACGAGCCCCGCTATCCGACGCTCCCCAACATCATGAAGGCCAAGCGCAAGGAGCTCGCCAAGAAGACGCTCGAGGACTTCGGCGGCGCGAGGCCGCTGACGACCACCCTCGAACAGACCATCCAGACCCGCGAGCGCATCGGGAACGTCCTGGAGGGCGACCCCATCGAGGCCGCTCGCGAGCTGGCGCGCCTCCTGGCCGACGAGGCCAAGGTGCTGTCGTAGGCGTGCAAGGAGACGGCATGATCCTCATCGTGACCCAAGCCAACGCGGACCGCGCGCAGAAGGCCGACCTGGAGCTGATCCGGGCGGGCCGTGAGCTCGCAGGAGAGCTCGGCCAGCCGCTCGCTGTGGCGGTGCTGGGCGCCGACCCCGCCCCGAAGGCCGGCGACCTCGGCCGCTACCTGCCGACCGTGCTCCGCCTCGCCTCCCCGTCGCTGGCGCCGTTCCGGGCCGAGCCCTTCACCAGCGCCGTCCACGGGCTCGTGCAGCAGACCGGAGCCCAGGTGGTGCTGATGGGGGCGTCGCGCTCGGGGCAGAGCCTGGCCCCGCGTCTGGCGATGCGCCTCGGTGCGCCCCTGCTCGAGGACGTCACCTCGATCGCGGTGCAGGACGGCAAGGTGACGGCCAAACGCTTCACCTACCTGGCGCGCGTGACCGAGACCGTGCGGGCCGAGGCGCTGCCCGCCGTCGTGAGCGTCAAGCCGAACGTGTTCACCGCCGCCGAGCCGTCCGATGCCGCAGGCGACGTGCGGGACGCCGAGGTTGCGCTCGGCGAGAACGACGGGCGCGTCGAGGTCGGCGACCGCACCAGCGCCAAGGGCGGGCGCGTGGCCCTCGAGGACGCCAAGATCGTCGTCACCGGTGGTCGTGGGGTGGGCGACGCCGACGGCTTCGCTCACCTGGTGGAGCCGCTGGCCGACCTGCTGGGTGCGGGCGTGGGTTCGACGCGCGCGGTGGTCGACGCCGGCTGGCGCCCGTACGCCGAGCAGGTGGGGCAGACGGGCAAGACGGTGGCGCCCGACCTGTACCTGGCGCTCGGCGTGTCCGGCGCGGTCCAGCACCTGTCGGGCATGAACCGGTCCAAGGTGATCGTCGCGATCAACAAGGATCCCGACGCCCCCATCTTCAAGGTGTGCGACTACGGCGTGGTGGGCGACGTCAACGCCGTGGTGCCGCCGCTCAGGGAGGCGCTGGCGGAGCGCCAGGGCTAGCGTGGCCGGCCGGGCAGGCGACGCCGAGCCGGGGGCTGGAGGCGGACCCGCGGCGGCCGAGGGCGGCGAGGTGCGCGTGCGTCGCGCCACCAAGGGCGACCTCGAGGCGCTGGCCGGGCTGGAGCGCAGCTTCCCCGGCGAGCGCCTCCGGCGCAGCTCCCTGGCTCGCCTACTGGGGCGCGACAGCGCGGAGCTCTGGGTCGCCGAGGCCTCCGGGGGCGTGGTCGGGGACGCTGTGGTGCTGTTTCGCAAGGGCTTCGTCTCCGCGCGGCTGTACTCCCTGGTGGTCAAGCCGGAGAGCCGCCGCCGGGGCGTGGCGCGCTCGCTTCTCGCGCAGGCCGAGCAGGGAGCGCGGGAGCGCGGCGCCGTGGCCCTGCGCCTCGAGGTGCGCGAGGACAACGCGACCGCCATCGCGCTCTACCAGAAGGCAGGCTACGAGGTGGTGGGCCGCACCGCCGACTACTATCAGGACCATTCCGACGCCCTGCGCATGCAGAAGCGCTTCGCCGCCGGCGGAGCCACCGTGCTGGGAGTCCCCTACTACCCGCAATCGCTGGAGTTCACCTGCGGGCCGGCGGCGCTGATGATGGCGATGCGCCACTACGGCTATCCTGTGCCGCTCGAGCGTTGGCTGGAGCTCGCCTTGTGGCGCGAGGCGACGACCATCTTCATGCTCTCGGGGCACGGCGGTTGCAGCGCCCACGGGCTCGCGGTGGCGGCGTTGCGGCGCGGGTTCCGCGCGACCGTGGTTACGAGCGACGGCGAGGTGCCGTTCCTCGACTCGGTCCGCGATGGCGACAAGAAGGACGTCATCCGCATCGCGCACCACACCTTCGAGCGCGACCTGCGCGATCTGGGCGGGCGCGCCGAACTCCGTGACTTCACGGACCGTGACGTCGTGGACGCGCTCAAGCGGGGGGCGCTTCCGCTGGTGATGCTGTCGGGCTACCGGCTCTACGCCGAGAAGGTACCGCACTGGGTGATCGTGACCGGCTTCGACGCCGACCACCTGTACCTCCACGACCCCTTCATCCCCGACGGCGCCGGGCGCGCCGACAGCGTGCACCTGCCGTTGCGGCGGGACGCCTTCGAGGCGGTGAGCCGCTTCGGCAAGCGCCGCCACCGCGCCATGGTGCTCGTCGAGAGCTGGGGGCGGGTCAGCCGTCGCCAGCCAGGTAGCGGATGATCTCGTCGTAGATCTCGGGGTTGGCCTGGTCCTCCTCGCCGGCCGCGATGGTCGGGTTGTCGTTCACTTCGATGACGTAGTAATCGCCGTCGATCTCCTTGAGGTCGACGCCGTAGAGGCTGCTGCCGATGGCGCGCGCCGAGGCGAGCGCCACCTCCAGGAGCCGAGGGTCGGCGCGTTCCCGGGGGACGCCCTCGACGCTCGCTCCCTCGCCGGCCTCGCTGCGGTCCATGGTGCGCCAGCCCTGCGGAGGGAAACGGTACTTCACGACCGCCAGCACCCGGCCGTCCAACGTGATCACGCGCCAGTCGAAGTCGCTCGGCATGTACTGCTGCACCACCAGCCGGTCGGCGCGGCGCAGGAAGCGACGGCCGACCTTCACGAACGCCTCCGGCGTCGCCACCTTGTCGACGTAGAGGCTGAAGCTGGAGTTCGGCGCCTTCAGCACCAGCGGCGACCCGAGCGCCTCGAACAGCGCCTCCGCCGTGGCCTCGTTCACCTCGTCCTCCGCCAGGAAGCGGGTCACGGGGATCGGGACGCCGCCCTTCTCGAGCCGGGCGTACATGTTGACCTTGTCGCAGCAGATGCGGATCGACTCGGCGTGGTCGAGCACGCGGATTCCGAGCAGCTCGGCGGTGCGCGCCACCACGTAGCTGGTGTTGAGCGGGTCGGTGAGCGCACGGATCAGGACGCCGTCGTAGTTGCGGAGGTACTTCAGCTCGTCCTTGAACAGGAAGTCGAGCTCGTGGCCGAGCTCGAACGCCGCCAGCCGGAAGTTCGTCAGGGCGGTCAGCTCCACCGCCGAGCGGATGGTGTAGCGCTCGGCGAAGATGGCTAGTCGCGCCACGATCCCAGCTCCTCGATCAGCGCCCGCTCGTCGGGCGTGAGCTGCGCGAGCGGCAGCGGCATCAGGGCGGACAGCAGGAAGGCCCTGGGCGTCACGATCACGCGCACCCGGGCGAGCGGCAGCCGGAACGTGCCGAACACCGTGCGGGCGAACGCCTCGTACTCCGGCACCAGGGTCCGGCCCAGCACGCAGCGAACCACGTCGATGCGGTAGTCGGACGGCAGCTCCTGGCACAGTACCGCGTACTTGCCCGTGTAGGTCAGGCCCCTGCGGCGCGCCTCGATGGCATCGGGGTCGACGAGCAGCTCGCCCCTGTCGGAGAAGGGGTTGACCGGGTACGCCATCAGCGGCGGCGGAGGGAAGCGCGAGGTGGTGATGCGGAACGAGGGCACCGGCAGGCCGGCCAGACGGGCCTTCTCCATGGCGATCGGCACGACGTAGGCGTCGAGCGCGTCGGCGGTGGTCGGGATGAGCCGCAGGCCCTGCAGCTCGCCGTCGAGCGAGCCGTAATAGCCGCTGGCCAGGTAGCCGTAGTCGCCGGCCATGTTCGCCAGGTCGGCCCCGACGCTCTGCGAAGCGTCGGGGCCGAACACCTTCGGGTCGAGCTGCAAGAGCGGTGTCGTCACGGGTTGCGGGGCGACGAGCTCAGGATCCCAGCACCGCGACGCCGGGGAGGGTCTTGCCTTCGAGGAACTCCAACGCGGCACCGCCGCCGGTGGAGATGTGGCCGATGCGGTCGGCGAGCCCGGTGGCGTTGACGGCGGCCACGGAGTCCCCGCCGCCCACCACCGTGAAGGCGGGGAGCTCGGCGACGACGTGGGCCAGGGCCACCGTGCCGGCGTCGAACGGCGGCGTCTCGAACACACCCAGCGGCCCGTTCCAGAACACCGTGCGCGCGCCGTCGAGCGCCTCGCGGAAGGCCGCGATGGCGCGCGGGCCGACGTCCAGCCCGAGCAGCCCGTCGGGGATCTGGTCGGTGGGATGGACCGAAGTCTGCGCTCCCTGCTTCAACTCCCGGGCGCACACCGAGTCCTCGGGCAACACCATGCTCACGCCCCGCTCCGAGGCCCGCGCCAGCAGGCTCCGGGCGGTGTCGAGCTGGTCCTCCTCCACACGTGAGGCCCCCACCTTGCCGCCCTGCGCCGCGGCGAAGGTGAAGGCCATGGCGCCGCCGATGAGGATGCGGTCGGCGACCTCCAGCAGGGTGCTGATGACGCCGATCTTGTCCGACACCTTGGCGCCGCCCAGGATCACCACGAACGGGTGCTCCGGGCTGTCGAGCAGCTTGCCGAGGGCGTGCAGCTCCTGCTCGAGCAGGTGGCCGGCGGCCGACGGCAATAGCCGCGCCACGCCCTCGGTGCTGGCGTGTGCACGGTGGGCCGAGCCGAAGGCGTCGTCGACGTACATGTCGGCGTAGCCCGCGAGGATGCGCGCCAGGGCGGGGTCGTTCTTGGTCTCGCGGGCGTCGAAGCGGGTGTTCTCCAGCAGCGTCACGCTGCCGTGCGGCGCGTCGCGGACGAAGGCCTGCTCCTCGGCGGAGCCGGGCCCGTCGCACGCCAGGTAGCGCACGTCGCGTCCCAGCAGCTCCTCGAGGCGCGCGGCCACGGGCCGCATGCGCGCCGCGTCGTCCACCCCCTTGGGGCGACCGAGGTGGCTCATCAGGATGAGGGTGGCGCCACGCGAGGCCAGCGCTTCCAGGGTGGGCAGGGCCGCGCGGATACGGGTGTCGTCGCCGACGCGGCCGTCCTTGAGCGGGACGTTGAAGTCGACCCGGACCAGGACGCGCTTGTCCTTGACGTCGAGGTCCTCGAGGGTCCTGAACATGGGGGCTCCTATCCGAGCGTTCGCGGTGGGGCGAGCGGTGCCCGAAGGCCCGTTCAGAGCTTCTCGCCCATGAGCTCGAGCACGTCCACCATGCGGTTGGAATAGCCCCACTCGTTGTCGTACCAGACCAGGATCTTCGCCATGCGGCCCATCGTCTTGGTGAGCGCGCCGTCCACGATCGCGGAGTGCGGGTCGCCCACGATGTCGCGCGACACGATGGGGTCCTCGGTGTAGCGGACGACGTGATCGAGCGGCCCCTCCGCGGCCTTGCGCAGTGCGGCGTTCAGCTCCGCGGCGGTGGCCTCGCGCTTGAGCACGGCGGTCACGTCGGAGATCGAGCCGGTGGGAGTGGGGACCCGCAACGCCATGCCGTCGAAGATGCCCTCGAACTGCGGCAGCACCTTGGCGACCGCCTGGGCGGCCCCGGTACTGGTGGGGACGATGTTGGTGGCCGCGTTGCGCGCGCGGCGGAGGTCCTTGTGGGGCCCGTCGAGCAGCATCTGGTCGTTGGTGTAGCTGTGGATGGTGGTCATCATGGCCTGCTCGACGCCGAACGCTTCGTCGACGACCTTCATGACGGCGGCCAGCGAGTTGGTGGTGCACGAGGCGTTGGAGACCACGTCGTGGCGGGCCGGGTCGTAGTCCGCTTCGTTGACCCCGAGCATGATGTCGAAGTCGCTGTCGGGCGAGGGCGCGCTGATGAGCACCTTCTTCGCGCCGGCCGTGAGGTGCGCCGCGGCCTGGGCCCGCTTGCGGAAGATGCCCGTCGACTCGACCACGATGTCGACGCCGAGCTCCTTCCAGGGGAGCTCCTCGGGCTTGCGGACCTCGGTGACCCGCACCTTCTTGCCGTCGACGATCAGGTTCTCGTCATCGAAGCCGACCTCGCCCGCGAAGGGTCCGTAGTTGGAGTCGTACTTCAGGAGGTTCGCCAGCGTCTCGTTGTCGGTGAGATCGTTGACCAGAACGACGTTCAGACCTCGCTGATGTGCAATGCGGAAGATCTGCCGCCCGATGCGTCCGAAGCCGTTGATGCCGATGTTCATGGAAGTCCTCCGATGCAGCTTGTGTACTCACGAGATCCGATGACAACGGCCTCATGATACTCCCGCCCTCCGGGGCGTCCGCAATCGGGCAAACGACCCGGAGGGCGCCAGCGGCGCCGTCACGTCCGGCGGAGGCCCAGCCGGAGGCGCTCGCCGTCGACGTCGTGCTCTTCACGGAAGGCGCCTTCCTCGGCGGGGCCCAGCGTCAGGTCGCTGGCGAGCACCTCCGCGGCGATGGCGTCGCGGTGCTCGCGCAGGGCGTTCGCGAGGCCGCCCTCGGCCTCGAGGGTCAGCGCGATGGTGTCGGACACCGCCAGGCCGGCGTTCTTGCGCGCGTTCTGCACCAGCCGGATGGCGTCGCGCGCCAGCCCCTCGCGCACCAGCTCGGGCGTGAGGGTGGTGTTGAGCGCGGCCAGGTAGCCGCGTTCCTCGACCGCGGCGAAGCCCTCCGGGCTCCGGGCGTCGAGCAGCAGGTCGTCGGGCTGAAGTCGCACCTCGCCGCCGCCGACCTCCAGCACGGTGTCCTTACCGTCACGCACAGCGGCCGCCACGACGCGGCCGTCGAGGGCGTCGAGCGCCTTCCGTAGCTCCGGCACCAGCTTGCCCAGCCGGGGGCCGACGCGCGGCAGGTTGGGTTTGACCTGGTAGTCGACGAAGTCGTCGTGCACTCCCAGGTAGCGCACCTGCTTGACGTTGAGCTCCTCCAGGAGCTGGTCCTCCAGGCGTTTCACGCCGGCGAGCTCCTCGGCGCTGCGCAGCCGGACCAGGACCTCCGGCAGCGGCTGCCGCACCTTGATGCCGGAGGCGGCGCGGGCCGCCCGCCCGAGCTCGACGAGGCGCATCAGGGCGCGCATGTCGCGCGTGAGCCCGGCGTCGACGCGCGCCCCGTCGGAGGTTGGCCAGTTTGCCAGATGGACCGACTCCGGCGCACCTTCGTCGAGCGAGCGCACCAGGTTCTGGTAGAGCTCCTCGGAGGTGAACGGCGCCATCGGCGCCATCAGTTCCGCCACGCTCACCAGGGCCTCGTAGAGGGTGGCGTAGGCCGCGAGCTTGTCGGCGTCGCCCTGCGCCCGCCAGAAGCGCCGGCGGTTGCGGCGCACGTACCAGTTCGAGAGGTCGTCGACCACGAAGTCCCGCAGCGCGCGGCTGGCCGCGGTGGGGTCGTAGCCCTCCAGCTGGTCGGTGACGGCGGCGATCAGCTCGTGCAGGCGCGAGAGCAGCCAGCGGTCGACCAGCGGCCGCTCGCCGGCCGGCGGGGCCGCGCTCAAGGTGGGACGGTCGAGGTTGGCGTAGAGCACGAAGAAGCTGTAGGTGTTCCACAGCGTCATGAAGAAATCGCGCAGCGTCTCCTCGACCAGGCCGGCGCTGAAGCGCTTGGTGGCCTCGGGCGGCGACACGCTGAACAGGTACCAGCGCAGCGCGTCGGCCCCCTGCTCGTTCAGCACGGCCCAGGGATCGACGACGTTGCCCTTGGACTTCGACATCTTTTCGCCGCGCTCGTCGACGATGTGGCCCAGCACGATCACGTTGCGGAACGCCGAGGTGTCCGGCGCGAGGCGCGCCAGCGGCCCGGCCGGTCGGGAAGCTGCCGGATCGCCGCTGTCGGTGAGCAGGGTGGCGAGGGTGTGCAGGCTGTAGAACCAGCCGCGTGTCTGGTCGACGGCCTCGCAGATGTAGTCGGCGGGGAAGTTGTCGGCGAGCGCTCGCGCCGCCTCGGGCGTGGAGGCGTCCCCCTGGTAGTGCCACTGGGCGTACGGCATGGCGCCCGACTCGAACCACACGTCGACCGTGTAGGGGACGCGCCGGAAGGTCTTGCCGCCGCGTTCGAAGGTGACGTCGTCGACGTAGGGGCGGTGCAGCTCGAGCCCCTCGAGGTCGCGGCCCGTGAGCTCGGCGAGCTCGCGGACGCTGCCCACGCACACCTGCTCCTCGCCGTCGTCGCTGACCCAGATCGGGAGCGGCGCTCCCCAGAAGCGCTCCCGGCTCAGCGCCCAGTCCACGTTGTTCTCCAGCCACTTGCCGAAGCGGCCGGTGCGGATGTGGTCGGGGTGCCAGTGCACCTTGTCGTTGTTCGCCAGCAGCTTGTCCTTGAGAAGACTGGTGCGGATGTACCAGCTCCGTTTGGCGACGTTCATGAGCGGCGTGTCGTCGCGCCAGTTGAAGGGGTAGGCGTGGCGGATGACGCCCCGGTGCCACATCAGGCCACGCGCCAGCAGGTCGTCGGCGATGGCGGCGTCGGCGTCCTTGAACCACTGGCCGGTGTAGGGACCGTCGCCGTCGGCGGCGTCCAGCGGGCGCACATCGCTCAGCACCTGGCCCGTGAGATCCACCGAGAAGAGCGTCGGCAGGCCGTGCCGTCGTCCCTGCTCGAGATCGCCGTAGGCGGGCGCCAGGTGGACGATGCCGGTACCGTCCTCGAGGCTGACCAGCTCGTCGCTCACCACCCGGTAGCCGGTGGAAGGGTCCTGGCCGGCGTCGACGCGCCCCTGGAGGATGGGCCGGTAGTGCGCCCCTTCCAGCTCCCGGCCGCGCGCGCGCCGCAGCTCGCGCCAGCCGGTGCCTTCGAGGACGGTGGGCGCGAGCTCGGCGGCCAGCCACAGCAGGGCGCGTTCGTCGGCGGGCCCCTGCTTGCGGGCCGGCGCCTCGACCAGGACGTAGTCGGCGTCCGCCGCCACCGCCAGGCCGGTATTCGCGGCCAGCGTCCAGGGCGTCGTCGTCCATGCCAGGAAGAACACCGGGCGCCGCTCTCCTGCGTCGAGCAGGCCGCGTGCGACGAGCTCCTCGGTCGGCGCCGGGAACTTGGGGAAGACGCTCGGGTCCTCGACGTCCTCCTTGTAGCCGAGCGCCACCTCGTGCGAGGCCAGCGTGGTGTTGCTGCTGGGGCTGTGCCAGGTGGTCTTGTAGTCCTCGGTCAGCAGACTGCGGTCCCAGAGTTGCTTGAGCACCCACCAGCACGATTCGATGTAGTCGTTGGTGTACGTGACGTAGGCGTTCTCGAGGTCGAGCCAGAACCCGATGCGCTCGGTCATGGCGTTCCAGTCCTGGATGTTGCTGAACACGTCTTCGCGGCACAGGCGGTTGAAGCGTTCGATGCCGTACGCCTCGATCTGCTGCTTGTTGGTGAAGCCCAGCCGCTTCTCGATGGCGATCTCGACCGGCAGCCCGTGCGTGTCCCAGCCCCCCTTGCGCCCGACGCGGTAGCCCTGCATCGTCTTGAAGCGCGGGAACAGGTCCTTGAATGCCCGGCTGATGACGTGATGGACGCCGGGCTTGCCGTTGGCGGTGGGCGGCCCCTCGTAGAAGACGAAGCGGCCCTCGGGGGCGGGCTTGTCGAGGGTCTTGCGGAAGATGTCGCGCTCGCGCCAGAAGGCGATGACGCGCTGTTCGAGATCGGGGAAGCGGACGCCGGACGGCACCTCACGGAACACGGTGTTACCTCGCTCTCCGGGGGCGGCCACGAGAACGCGCCCCGAACGCTTGCGGCGTTGGGGCGCGTGACGTGCCGCGCGGTACCACCCAACTTCTCCGGCCCCTTGCGAGATCCGGACTCGATCGGCTGCCCCGCTCACGGGAAGCGGGAGAGTCTGGCGCTGTGACGCGCGCCGCGCGGCTCCGTCTACTGTCGCCGCGGCCCGAGGGCGCGGCGGGTTCGGGGAGCGGCTCGGGGAGGATCTTCCGCCTGTCGGTTCCCGACCGGGCTCGCACCGTCCCCGGTTCGCTGGAGGGTCCTTACGTGCAGGCGTACTCGGTCCCGTCGTCGCCTCCTGCCGGCCGGAGTGCACCGTGCCGTAGCCGGCAGTTCGGAGCCGCTTTACAATCTTCGACGGCCCCGCATATACTAAACCTAGCAGCAGGCCGTGACAACGTCAATATTGCCGCTGCGACTCCTCGCACAACCTGCTCGTGCGTCCTCGCGGTGCGCGCATGCTCCACGGACGCACGGCGTGCGATCTTGCCAGGCAGTGGACAACGAGTGTTTCCGTGAACCACGACGACGTCCGATATCCAGTTCGAGTCCTGCATCCCATCCTCGGAACCCTTCGAGGGCGAGCGCACGGAACGGAGATGGCATGAGCCCCAGAAGCCGGAAGACAGCCAACGACAGCGGCGCCAACGAAGCGTCCGAGGCGATCGACGCCCAGGACGTGAAGCCGCGTAAGCGCGGACGGCCGCGCAAGCAGGAAGCGGCCGACGGCGCGTCGGCGGGTGTGGCCGGCGCGGCGTCCGATGGCGCGCCGGAACCGGGCGGTGCCGCCGAGGCGGCGGCCGACGGCGGCCAGCAGGAGGCCGGCGGTGACGGCGTCACCACCGAGAAGACGCAGTCGGGTCGCGGCGGTGAGAAGAAGGGTAGCCGCTCGGGCGGACG
>Ga0102956_1000115_pt1 | contig 25707 bp, 20 predicted proteins | sample SalPonF2_A_D2_MG_FD_84515 | JGI IMG/M metagenome (GOLD analysis project Ga0102956, IMG submission 84515) | Salt pond soil microbial communities from South San Francisco under conditions of wetland restoration - Salt Pond MetaG SF2_A_D2_MG ...
ACGCCGGGAACCCGCGACTTCAGCGCGACTTCGCGCCGCGGCACGATGGAACCCGTCGCGACGGTCTTGCGAACGATGTCGGTAACGAACGGTTGGTCGGTCTGGTAGACGACCGGCGATTCCTGCGACTTGCCATACAGGAACAGCACGGTGCCGAGAAACGCTACAAGAAACAACACCAGTATGAGAACAACGAAAACTTTCTTCATGGCATATTTACTCTTGCTCTATTCATCGCGCAGCGCGAGAACGGGATTGACCCGGGCAGCAATGAGGCCCGGGAACAGACCTGCCAGGCTACCGGACAAGACCAGCACGGCGATCGCCGAGATCGCGACATCGAAATCGATCTCGGGGTTTGCGAAGAACTCGCTTTGCGCACCCAGTTGATCCATCGCCAGCGAGATACCCTCGATCAGTAGCACGCCACTGACGAGCCCGAGATACCCGGCAACACCGGAGATCACCAGTGCCTCGAGCACGATCATGCTGACGATCGAGGTGGGCCTGGCGCCAACCGACTTGCGGATGCCGATCTCGCGGGTACGCTCCTTGACGATAATCAGCATGATGTTGGCGACGCCAACCATGCCGGCGATGATCGTGCCGATTGCCACGAACCAGCTGAAGCCGCTTATCCCCGTGAACACGCCCTGCATTTCCCTGAACTCGCGCTCGACGTTGAAGCTCTGTAACGCCTGGCGGTCTTCCGGCGAAACATGGTGACGTGTCCGGAACACCTGTTTCACGGCTTCTTCGGTGTCGAGCGCCGCTACACCGGAGGCGGGGATGAAGCCGAACCAGTCGATGCGGTTCGCCAGGTTGAAGGTCCTTTGGGCTGTTGGCAGCGGAATATGTATGGTCTGCAGGTCATTGATGGCCTGTTCGCCGATCACCCGCGTGTCGAATATGCCGACTACCAGGAAAGGCACGCCGCCGATGCGGACGTAGTCACCAAGGGCGTCCTCTTCGGCGTCGAACAGTTCGTCACGGACGCGTTTGCCGATCACGGCGACTTTGCGACTGTGCTGCATGTCCAACTGGTTGATAAAGCGACCCTGCTCGAGAATATACGGCTTGATATCGAGGAACTCGGGACTGTCGCCCATGATAGCGAACGCGACGGACTTGTCGCCGCGCACGATCGGTAGCGCCTGGTCACTGAAGAGATTGCCCACTTCCAGGCGCGGAGCGATGGTCTGCACCTCTTGGAGTCGTGCCAGGGCGGCGAGGTCGTTGTTGTTCAGTTGCACGGTACGACCGGCCTCGAAGCCCTCGAAAGGCACGGTCGTCTCCGCTGTCCAGACGAATACGGCATTCTTCGCGATATCGAAGTTCTGCATGGCGCCGTTCTGCAGGCCGTTGCCTGCGCCGAGCAGTATCACGAGCATGAAGATGCCCCAGAACACCCCGAAAGCGGTCAATGTAGTGCGCAGCTTGTGCTGTATCATGGTCCGCCAGATCTCCTCCCACTTATCGAGATCGAACACGGCTATTCGCTCCTCAGGGCTTCGGCGGGCTTGACATGTGCCGCCTTGAGCGCAGGCACGAAGCCGGCGATGGCGCCGGCGACGACCAGTATGGCCAGTGCTGACAGTGCGATACGCAGGTCAATCTCCGGGCGGTTGAAATACTGCTTGTCCGCGCCGAGTGCAGTAAGCGCTTTGTTGACACTCTCGAGCAGCAGTACGCCCAGCAACAGCCCGGTGTACCCCGCAACGGTCGTGATGAATACCGACTCCTGCAGGATCATACCGATCACCGAGGCCGGCGTCGCACCGAGCGCCTTGCGAACGCCGATCTCGCGCGTGCGTTCCCGGACGATGATGATCATGATGTTGCTGACACCTACAATGCCGGCCGTCAGCGTGCCGAGACCAACCAGCCAGATAAAGATTTTGATCGCGAGGAACAGGTTCGTAACGCTACGGTGCTGCTCCTCCTGGTTGTGTACCCAATAGGCGCTATTGTCATCCGGATGCACGGTCTGGCGTTGCTTGGCGAACTTGAGGATGTCGGCCTCGAGTTTCTTGCCCGAGAAACCTTCTGCAGTGGTCACGGCGAACAGGGTCACGTCGCGGTCAGGATTGAAAATGCCCTGAAACGTCGAGAATGGGATGTAGATGCGCTGCGCCTGGTCCATGGCGGACGACTCGAACGAAAACACGCCGACGACGCGGAAATTGACACCCCTTATCTGCACGTACTTGCCGACCGGGTCGATTCCCTCGGCAAAGATGACTTCGGCGGCCTTGTTGCCAATCAGGCATACCTTGCGCCGTTCCCTGTCGTCCAGCGGGTTGATGGAGCGGCCATTGATGACCTTTTGCGTGACCTTGATGCCGAAGTACTCCGAATCGGCACCGAACACCGGAAACGATGTGGAACGATTGCCGTATTTGACCTCGAACTCTCCCATGAGCTGATTTTCGGGCGACATCAGGTCGATACCGGCCACGTTGTCTGCGACACTTTCCAGGTCTTCCTCGAAGAAAGGGTGTTCGCGGCCGGCGGGCATCCCCTGGTAGGCCATCGTTGTACGTGACGGGATGATCCAGATGCTGTTGATCGCATCGAGAAGCATGTTCTGCTGCACGCCGTTCTGCAGTCCCTGGCCGGCGCCGAGCAGCAGGACCAGCATCAGGATGCCCCAGAATACGCCGAATGCAGTGGCGAAGGTCCTGACCTTGTTGGCGAGGATCGCCTGGATGATTTCCTGCCACTGATCAAGACTGAACATGAGCCGGGTCCAGGTCGTCGTCGACGATGACGCCGTCGTGTATACGGATGATGCGTCGCGTCTGCGCAGCGATATCCGACTCGTGCGTGACGATCAGGATCGTCTTGCCATCGGCGTTAAGGCGCTTCAGTATCTCGATGACTTCGGCCGATGTGCTGCTGTCCAGAGCGCCGGTCGGTTCGTCGGCGAGGATCACGCTCGGCTCAGCGATCAGTGCCCGGGCGATCGCGACTCGCTGGCGCTGTCCGCCGGACATTTCGCTTGGCAAGTGCATTGCCCAGTCCGTCAGCCCGACCATCTCGAGATACTTCATCGCGATTGCATTGCGCTTGCGTCTGCTCACCCCCTGGTAATAGAGGGGCAGGGCGACGTTCTCTGCCGCATTCTTGAAACTCAGCAGGTTGAAGGACTGAAACACGAAACCGATGTAGCGATTTCTGAGACCGGCCGCCATGGTTTCCGAGATCATGCTGATCTGCCGTCCATCGAGCATATAGTCACCCGCATCCTGGTTGTCGAGGATGCCGATGATGTTGAGTAACGTAGATTTCCCGGAGCCCGACGCCCCCATGATCGACACCAACTCGCCGGCCTCGATATCCAGGTTGATGCCACGCAACACGTGCAGGGTTTGGTTACCCATCGGGTAGTACTTGTGAATATTCTCGAGGCGAAGCATTCGGGTTCGTTGTCGAGTTTGCGATGCGGGTCCTGATAACTCGCTATACCCTTGCAAGACGATACCTAAAAAAGCATACCCGGTTCCGCGAGCCTACTATTTAGATGCTCCAGGAGAGGATTTGGATGACAGGAGAGAGGAACAGCCTCTCTTTTCGCGCGCCCGGTCGAAGGATGCACGCAGGTGACCCAGTAGTTTCCTCCAAGGACACTGAATTCTACCGCGACGCAGCGGCCTTGTGAATGCACAACTTGCCCTGTTCAGCTTATGAAAATCAGAACCGAAAATGAAAACCGGACATCCTAAAATTCCGCCTCGCGCCGGTTGTGTGGGTTACGGTTTTGTGCACGAGGTTTATCGCACTTCAGATACACCGACTTGCGGCCGTGTACCGGCCGACAGAACCATGTGACAGTCCTCGCCGTCGGCTTAATCCTTTTCGTCGGCGCGCTACCCATTGCACTCGTTGTGTACAGCGTATGTTCAATGAACAACCTCACCCTGGTTCGCCAACATATGTGAACGGGTGCCTCTGGAACGAATACTCAAGTGTCGGGGAGCGAGGGCTCGCTCACTGGCCGTCTAACCCAGACCGATGGGAGCGTCCGGACGTGTCATCAGCCGACCCTCAAGGTGCTTCTAGCCTATCGACGGCTCATTCCTCGGCGTGCTTCCGGTTCTCCCACCACGCCAGCAGGCTGTATCGGTCCATTATCCTGCCCAGAGACTCGCCCATGGCGAAACTGCCGGCGATCTCCTCCTGCGTCACGGGGGCGCCCTGCTTGAGGAGGTGCACGTATTGGCGCAACTCCGGGACCATCGAGGTCCAGTAGATGGCGTTGGCGGCGACCATGTAGACCACGTAGGCCGGATCGTCGTGCCACCACGCCATCCAGGGCATGAGCAGGATCAGACCGGCCCACCGGAAGATGAGGATGTGGCCGATCACCAACCCGAGGACTGCGCCGGCCACGGTGGTGGCGAGCACCCCCAGCGGGTCCAGTAAGAGCACCACACCATACACCGCTGACTCACCCCGCCCACCGACGAAGCGGTGATACAGTGGGAGCACGTGACCGAGGTGCCCGGCGACGCCCGAGATCAGACCGTAAACAGGGGTATCGGGGTAGAGGAGCACCCAGATCAGAGCCGGGACGCCGACCTTCGCCATGTCGAGCAACCCGGTCGTCACGCCCCAGCGGGTGCCGAGGGCCATGCGGGCGGCAGTGGCACTGGCGGAGTCCGACTCGAACGTGTGCCCGTCGGGCAACTCCGCGATGATGCGGGTGACGTCTGCGGTGGGGTCGACCATGCGGCCCACGATCCGGGCGAACGACAGCGAGCCCAGCAGGTAACCGAGCACTGCGGCGAGGACGATCAGCTGTAGTTCCAAGACCATCTCCAATCTGCCCGGCGAGCCCGTGTCGCGTCATCCGGAGGACGCAACGGTACCAAGTGGATAGGAAGAACAGAAGCTCCGCGCGAAGTTGCTTACTCGAACGAAACGAGGCACACAGCCTTCACGGCGTCCTGTCGTGTTCCACGAGGATCAGTTCGGACGTGTCGTAGCCGGCCGCCTCAGCTTTGGAGAGCAGCTCGTCGAGCATCGCCTGAGGTAGCCGCGCTTCCCTCGCGAGAATCCAGAGATAAGAGCGATCCGGGCCGGCAACCATCGAATACTCGTAGTTGTCACCAAGCTCGAATACGTTGTACGCGCCGTAGAATGGCCCGAAAAACGAGACCTTGAGCCGCCCGATACTGGGATCGCCGACAAAGTAGGCTTTGCCCTGAGCCTCGTCCCACTCGCCTTTCCCATCGCGGTAACCGCGGTTTAGGACGGCGACGCCACCGTCCTCGCGCAGCGAGTAGTTGGCCGTGACGTTCGACATCCCGCGCTGGAAACTGTGATCCAGACGCGCTATCTCGTACCAAGTGCCAAGGTACGGCTCAAGCTCGAAGTTATCGACCGGCTCAATGCCTTCGGGAATACCCGCACAGGCCGAAAGTGCCAACAGGGCAACCACTACTAACCTTCTCATAGGTCTTTCCTCGTCACCGTCCGGTAAGGGCTGCGGATTCAGTCGGAAATTCTACAGCAGGTCGATGCTAGCTGCTGTCCTGATCTGCGTTTGCGCAATAGTTGACGTTCGCTGATGACGGGTCGTCGCCGCGTGTGAATATGCGATAAGGCTCGTAGTCGTCGAGAATGCCATACTCGCCGGTGTAGGCGTAACAGAAGAGATTCTCGAACAGGAATACTCGCGGCGGGAAGAACGTCAGCAGCGAGAACATCGCAACCAGCGTCGTAATCGTTACCGCTGCGTAGCGTCCGGTGCCCGGGGAAAAGGGCTCCGCTGTCAGTATTCGATAGCTGACGTACTGCCCGATACTGACACCGAGGACCGTGATCGTCATCATGGCTTGGAGATTGGCACTTCCACCCCAGATATCCAAGGCGGCCATGTAACCGTAGTAGAGCGCGAGAATAGCCAGCACCGTGACCGCCAGCGCCGCTGCTTTGCCCTGCCAGTAATTCCTGTGCAAATGCCGTGTATACGTGTACTGCGCGATGGCGAAAACGAAGCCCGGCCAGAAGAGGATCTTGGTGTGTTCCCATGCACTCTCGTTGGCCGCTGCCACCAGCGCCATCGGCGTCCAGTAGTCGGTCAATTCGAAGGCAAAATGCAGCATCGAGCCGGCAACACAGACCCAGATAACGCAGCCAATTTCCCACAATGCGAGTTTAGTCTTGGCGCTCAAACTTCAACCTCCAGATAAAGCGGAATAGAGAAAGACGCAGCCAAGTACGGCGACTATGCCCCCGGCGACGCGAAGTGCCTGCTTGCCGCGCACATAGTGTTGGGAGATGTCGCCTATCACGAGGCCCGTGACATGCAGCGCGGCCGTACCCGTCAGAAAGCCGGCGGCATAACGTACCGGCTCCGCAACTCGCGGCATCTCTCCGCCGTGGGCGTAGCCGTGAAAAACCGCGAACACCGCTACCGCAACCATGGCCACTGCAACAGGCAGACGCTTGTCCGCCGCTATTGCGCCCCCGAGTACCAGCACTGAAAACGCAATGCCGAACTCGATGGCGCCAAGTCCAACGTCCTGCATCCCCAGCAATCCACCCAGCGCCATAACTGACACGAAGGTTGCGGGCACGGTCCAGATTGCCCTGCCCCCGATCTGCGCGCTCACCACGCCTACACTTACCATCGCCAGAAAGTGATCCGCGCCAAGCACGGGGTGCGTAAGGCCAGCCATGAATGACCCGTAACGAAGCACTGCGCCGTCGTGCGCCAGCACCGGAAACGTGAGACACAGGATGAATAATGCGGCGGTCTTAAGCGTTAGTTTCATTGTCAGAGGGATTGTCCTCACGGTCTTTGAGTAAGCCGTACTTGCGCAGGTACTTTATTGGCCGTCCGAGATCGGTATGCTCCAGCGACTCGTAGAGACTGTTTGCCTTGTTGAATTCACCGGTCTTTTTAAGCACCCGGTACTTCTTGATCTCCGGAATGGACGCAACGAAATACAGAACCGGCAGCAGCGCTGCGTAGGCCGTAAACAACCAGTTATCTGTGAAGAACCACATCCAGGGAATCAGAAAAAACAGCCAGAGTGTGTAGGCCGCCATCGGGTCTCGCAATATCAACAGTCCGACGACGTTGCTCAGGATCATTGTGACCGGTATCGACAGCGGTTGAATCACGAGCAGGCTGCCGATCATTGGCGACACACCACGACCACCTTCGAAGCGATGATAAACGGGGTAGTTATGACCGATGATCGCCGCAACCGCGTAAGCGAGCATGTACACGGGATCCGTTGAGTACCAATGATTAATAGCGAGCATCGGTAGACCCACTTTCGCCATGTCGAGAATCCCGGTTGTGCAACCGGGCAATGCGCCCTTTCTCGCGGAGATGCTCGTTGCACTGACGGTTTTCGTTCGAAATTTCTTATCGGACCCTGCGATATCGAGGTCCGTGTAGGAGAGGTCTTCACCGGGCGCTAGGATACTCCCGATCAGTCGCGCAAACGAGAGTGCCCCGATGAAGTAGCCGGAGACGATGCATGCGGTAAGGGCCCAGGCGTCCACTACTTTGGCACCTCGTTCGGTCCCCCGGGCTGGCTTGCTTTGGCGACGACACCTTTGAAGCCGTCGACTGCAAGCAGATCTCCATCCCGAATCCACTGACAAGCATGATTGACCGAAACGACGGCAGGTATGCCGTATTCCCGAGCGACGATCGATGAGTGGGACAACATACCTCCAGACTCGGCAATCACAGCACCGGCTCGCGAAAAAATCGGCGTCCAGCCGACGTCGGAATATGGAATGACGATGACATCCCCTGGCTGCACTTTCTCGAAGGCTTCCGCAGATGTGATTACGCGCGCCGTGCCGCGGTAGTAGCCCGGTGATGACGCTGTGCCTGCCTGCTGCTGTGCGCTGTCATCGTAGATGAACTCAAGCGGTGGCGGCTGATCACCATGAATCAGCTCCGGGAGTGTTACATCTTCAAGATCGATCATTTCCTGCCGACGTTGCGCGACAAGCCCTTGTGCCTCATCTGCAGGTAACTCGCCTTGCACAAGGCTCGAAACCTCCTGGTGCGTCAGGTAGTAGATGTCGCCTGACCGATGCAGCATGCCCTCGGACGCAAGCCGAGCCCCCAGGCATTCGAATCGATCACGGATCAAACCGTAGCCAAACGTGTACTGTGCGCTGACTTGTTCCCTGTGAAGCCGAAACCGAGTGGCACGTTGATACCAGCGCCTCAGCTTTCTTCGTTGCTTGTTAGTCAACTCGAGCTGGTCGAAGCAAGTTTTCTGAGCTTGGGCTTCAGGTGCGGTGTGCTGGTCGATCAACTGCCAGACATGAGAAAGCTGGTGCCGCCAGGGCGGTTTGCTGAAGTCATTGCCAGATTCGCTGTTGTGACCGAAATCGTCGAGAAAGCTCAGTAGCGAACGCTGGAAATCGGAGGTTTCCTGCCGGGCCGCCTGTTCAACCGTCTCGATCGACCGCCAGTATTCACGCTCACCATCATCAAGCGTCAGCCACTTCGCCTGTAGTGCAGAGATCGCAATATTAGGATCGTAATCGAGCAGTCGCGGTTCATCAGCCGTCATGTCGACGACGGCACTGTCGATATCGTATTTGGACAGTTTCTTTCGCAGGATCCCGTCATAGGCCAGCGCCAGCATCGGGCCAACGATGTTGTAGTAGGCAAACTCCGATACGCGACCGGTTAGGTTGTCGATGCTGACCAGCAATTCAGCATCGTCGAGCGACGTCAGTTGCTCACGGGCAAATTGTCGAAAAGCGGCTTTCGCTACCGGCAGTTCCCGTTCGATGTCTTTCGAAAACCGCCATTTGTGCCGCGCAAACCTCAGCAGCCTGGGAATGTGGCGAATGAATCTCGACCCCGGTCGGAAGCCGGGTTTCTCGTCACCGCCCTGCAAACCCATCATGAGTTCGAGCGAAGACTCGGGGAAGCCCAGTTCTTCGAACACATCTCCGATCAGACCCATATTGAAGTACGCCCTGTAACAGAACGCTTTCGAGAGTCGATCCGGCGAAAGCGTGTTCTCGCCGATCAACTCGGTAAACAGGTCGATCCATGCGCGATTAACCATCGGAACATTGACGGACCAGATCAAAGGCTTGACCGCACCAGGGAGAACTTCTTTCGCGATTCGATTCGAGTAACGGTCTTCAACATTCAGGGATGTAATCGGCCGAACCTGAACCCAATAGACGTCCGTACCGTCAAACACCCACTCAGCGTCGATCGGGCCGCCATACAGTTCATGCATCCGTCGTGTGTCGGACAACACTCGCTGCAGCACATTACTTGGCATCTGGCCTTCGCTGCCGCTGAGCCATTTGCCCCACTTGTTGACCCATCGCATCGGCGTAACGCCTTCCTGAACAAGTCGTTCACCGGCGCCTTCAACGGCCTCGATAATGACCTCATCAAAGCCGGTAACGGGGTTCCTGGAGAATACAACACCACTGTAGTGTGGCTCGACCATCGCCTGAACCAGGATGCCCATTTCAATACTGGCGCCGTCCTCCTGGGCCTCCTGGTAACTCTTGATACTCTGCGTTGAAGCAGAGTGAATGACCTTTTTTATGGCCGGCAGCACATCCTCGACGGAGGCGACGTTCAGAACCGAATCGAATTGCCCGGCGTAAGAAGAGGATTCCGAGTCCTCGACATTTGCCGAAGAGCGAATTGCAAGGGCCGAATGAGTGTTGAACAGCTCCAGAAAGGTCTCTCGCACGCTCGCGGGAAGCTGCTCAAGCGAGCTCCACTGCGCTGCCTGCGCTGCGTCGATCGCCCAGCTCGCAGGCGTGTCAAAGCGGTGCTTCGTGAGCCATTGAATAGAGCGCGCTTTATTTCCAACTGCACTGTGCCGTCGGCCGATCCTTGCTACGGGAATCATGAGCTTCAGTTGCCGAAGTTCATCTGCAGGCGCAAACCGGCCGTGCGCGGCTGAGGCAGGTAGAGTTGAATCGCTTGCGGCAAGCTCCGACCATCGGGCAACAACGTGAAGTCGATATTGTCCAGGCCCGAACGAATCGTGTCGTCGTCGGCAAGGTTCTCGACAAACAGAGTGACGGACCAGTTGTCCCTGGACAATCCGGCATAGACGTCCCAGATCGTGTACTCCGGAATCCACGCACGATTGCCTTCGCCAAGGAAGCGCCTGGATTGATAGGCGCCAAACAGCTCAAAGTAGCTGGCTATTCCGTTGTTGAAATCCGTGTCGAAGCGGAACGACATCGTCGCCGCGTGTTCCGCCGTCATCGGCGGTGTCTTGCCGGTCAGGTCCGCCTCGGCATTGCCCGCTTGCGCCCTATTGAACGCACTGGGCGTACCGCCGACTGTCGCGAGGATCTCGCTCAGATTGAAGTCAGTGAATTCGGCGTCTACGAACGTATACGATAACGCGATCCTCATGCCGTCGATAAACGCGGATTTCCAGACGAGGTCTGTCTCGAATCCTTTGACCTCCGTTTTACCGGCATTGATGATCGTCGTCTGTAACCGTCCGGTCGTCGGGCTGATGAACTCGTACGGCACCTGCTGGTCGGTGTAATCGTAGAGAAACGCCGCACTGTTCCAGCGGACAGAGCCGTCACGAAGGGTAGTCTTGAGGCCTAGCTCGTAGACGTCCAGTTTTTCCGAATCGTACTCACCGTCGCGAACGTCACCATTGGCATCGGTCGTCGATACACCGCCTGGCTTGAATGCTTTTGCGAAGTATCCGTAAGCAAGGAGGTTGTTATCGATCGCCCAGTCGATCGTAACTTTCGGCACGAACTTGTCGGCCTGGACGATGTTCTCCGTTATCTCCCCGGTACGAAACATGAAGCCCCACCAGGGATCCTCCCCAAATTGCGTGGAGAAGGAGATGTCGCTTGCCTCGCCTGCGTACCTGATCTCTTCGTCAAGGTACCGGCCTTCAAGCGTCACGGATACGCTGTCGGTGAGGCTGACAATCGCGGCGCCGGCAATCGAGGTGTGAGTGGTCTCGCGCCAAATCGGAATGCCGGGGTTGCTGCCCAGGCTGTCCTGGAGGCTGGTCACCGCCGGGATGCATTCCGGGACCCCCGGATAGACGGCGTCACACATGTTATTGATGAACGGTGGTGCAATCGGCTCGTTCAGGTAGCTGAACACGGTCGAGTTGAGGATATCGAGCACTGCTCCGGCGTTGCCGCCTTCGCGCAGGTACCACTCGTCATCGAAGAACAGGTCCATCTTTTCTTCCCAGTGCAACAGGCTGAGCTTCCAATAGACGCGTTCGCTTTCGCCGCTCAATCGGAATTCGTGGTTGAACTGCTTGATATCGAGATGTTGCTCGGCCATAGCCGACAGGCCGTACTGGGAAACTGCTGACCCTGGCGGCGGGAATGGAATGACGGCCGACACGATGTCGCGGTTGTTCTTGTCGAAGTCTTCTACGAAGTGCGTGCCGTTATCCAGGTGTCCGAAGACATAGGTGACATCCAAGTTGGGCAGTTCGACGTTGATATCCAGGTGATAGCGGGTCGTATCAACATCTGTACCACGGAAATCGAGGCCGGTACGCGAATCGGGCGACAGGTCGATCATGTCAGCTGTCGCGTGCAGCATCCCGGACAGCACCGGCCGGCAGGCCGGGGCGCCCGGTACACCAAACGAGTCGTAGTATGGCTGGATACGATCGACGGTATTGCAGACAGTCGTGCCAAACCCTTCGTGCGGGACCATGATGGCCGAGTCGGTTACCGTACCGGTACCCAGGAAATTTTCGGGCTCTGAGGCCGGATCCATCGTGCTGATATGCACCTCTGGCCGCTGCGAGTGCTGCTCATCGCTATGCTCGACACGGAAGTACGCGGTCGTGCGATCCGACAGCGTCCACTCCAGTCCCAGGGCAGCGCCTGCCACCTCGGAAGCGCCCAGCTCGCCGCCCGTATTCGGATTGACGTAGTACCCCGGTGTGTCGTACTGAGACAGGATCAGACGCGCGTTCAGCTTGTCCGCGGCGATCGGACCACCGATCGACAGGCGAAGGTCCGTAGTCCCGAATTCGTCATACCCCACCGTGAAGTCGCCCGAGAACGTATCGCCGGGGCGCCTGGTAACGTAGTGCAAAGCTCCAGTAAAGGCACTGCGGCCGTAGAGTGCGCTTTTCGGCCCCTTGATCACCTCGACGCGTTCCAGGTCGAGGAGTCTCAGGTTGGTCGTGATACCGCCACCGGCAACGGTCAGTGCCTCACTGGACACGTCGACAAAGTCGACGAGTATGCCCACGTTCGGGCGCCCGCGTAGTGAGGTGACGCCACGAATGACGGGGCGGGTATCGATCGGCAACACGCCCTGGTCATAAGTCAGGCCAGACGTGAGCCGAGCCACGCTTTCCACATCGTTGATGCCGAATTGCTCGATCGTTGCGGCGTCGAGCACGGAAATCGCAATCGGCACTTCCTGCAGCGACTCGTCGCGCTTGCGGGCAGTAACAAGGATTTCTTCCAGCACATGGGAATCTGCGCTCCCTTCCTCGGCATGTGTGACGGATGCCGGTAGTGCGGTACACGCCGCCGCGGCAACAGCGAGGCTTGGTAAGATCTTGATATTCACGTTTCCCTTCTACCCCCCCCGGAAATTCGAGCCCGGATCAGACATTCCACGTGATGGAGGCCCTGACCGTGCGAGGCTCCATCGGATGCAGGTGGACATCCTCGACACCCTCGACAGGTTCTCCGGCAAGACGAGACGCATAATAATAATCGATATCCTGATCCTCCGCGTCCAGGAGATTCAAAGCCTCGACCCTGAAGTCCAGCGAGCCTTGGCGAAACCTCGCGTTATCGTACCGAACGGGGCACGGGTCTTAAACTGTGGTTTTTGCGAACGTGAAGTTGGAACTTAGCATGCAGATGGTGAAAAAATGGATGCTGGCGTCGCCGTTGCCGCCTTGACGCTATGTCTCGAGCTCGTTAGCTACATCATTTGCCGCCGCGTCAGGCAGCTAAGCCAAAACCTTGCCGATAACGGAATAAATCATTTGCTTGCCAAACGGCAAGCAAATGGTTGAACTGGCATAAGTGCATGGGTTTGCTTAGTTAAGGTGGTGACCAGGGGCGGAATGGATCGCTGGCTGCGCCAGCTCGCACTTGGTGCGTCTGTCGGCGCTGTGCGCCCCGGTTGAACCACCGACACGCGGATTTTCAGAAGACTAAGCGGTTGATTTTATTGTTATTTATCAACCCATTATTCGGGCGTCCGTTGCTTCTGTTGCATCACTGTGCACAACGATGCACAGCTGATACACGCAAGAATCACGCATTGGATCCATCGGCTTTGGACATTCGGTTCGGTGTAGACTCCGAGCTACCGATGAACGCCCGCCGATTTTTTCTCATGACGATCGTGTTCTGGCTGCTGGCCGCCGGAGCACTGTTCGTGAATGCCTGGCCCAATGCGCGAAACCACATCGACGTCGCGTACGTGCGCTACGCGTACTTATTCGTGGTCGGATTGCTGGCCAGCGGCGGAATGATGTTTTTGTACGGGAGCGACTGGTTTGCCCGGCAGCAACGGCGACTCTTGTGGGTGACTGTCTTCAGTGCGATTGCAGCGCTGGTCACCGCCGTCCTTATCAATCCCATCACGTACATGATGGTCGGCCGCAATATCCACGCGGTACCTATTGAGATCATTTCCACGGGTACTTTGTACTTCGCCCTGTTGTTTATGATCTGGTCGGCGATCTATTTGCAGCTTAAGGGAGAATCGCTTTTGCATGCGCGCCCTGTTGTAGAGGACGGGCCGCGGCCTTCGCCCGTCTTCCAGGTCGAGAAGCGCGGTGAAATCCGGCAGCTGCGTGCGGACGATATTGTCTGCGTGCGCGCCAACGGCGACTACGTCGACCTGGTCACTGCGGCCAATGTCTATCTCAAGAAGGACACGATGACGAATCTCGAATCGATGCTCGATCCCGAGCTTTTCAAGCGCATACACCGTTCAACCATCGTCAATGTAAGGAAAGTCGAGCGCGTGTCACCGAAGCCGGGCGGCGCGTTCGACATCACCCTCGAGGGCGGATGCCTGGTACAGTCCAGCCGCGGATATCGCGCAGTCATAGCGTCTATCGTGCCGGCCGGCTAATACCATTCATCGACGGCGAGTGACGCTCGTCGACAAAGGGCGACATTAAGCGATTCCTTGCTGCCTTTCTGGCGCTTCTCGTATCCAATCTTCCGTAACACGCAAACGGGAGATTGTGATGACCATTGAGCTGCACTCCGTCTCGAAGAGTTACGAGACTCATGCCGGACAGTTCGACGCTGTGCGGGAACTGTCCTTGAACATGACGTCAGGCGAATTTGTCGGTTTGGTCGGCCCTTCAGGGAGCGGCAAGTCGACACTACTCAATTTGATCAGCGGTCTGGACCACCCCTCATCCGGCGAGGTCCGGGTCGGCGGAGAACGATTGGCTGGTCTGTCGGAAACGAAACTCGCGAGTTTCCGAGGCGAAAAGATCGGTTTCGTATTCCAGTTTTTTCAGCTGGTTCCCACGCTGACGGTATTCGAGAACGTCATGCTGGCGATGGACCTCGTCGGCACGATCAAAAGGTCCGAGCGGCACAAGCGTACCCTCGAACTGCTGGATCAGTTCGGCGTGCTGCGCCACAAGGACAAGATGCCGTCGAAGTTGTCGGGCGGCGAGCAACAACGCGTCGCAATCGCACGCGCGCTTGCGAACGACCCACCGATTCTGGTCGCGGATGAGCCGACCGGAAACCTGGATTGCGAGAACAGCGATCGCACGATGGATCTGTTTGCAAATTGCGCGGACGGCGGCCGCCTGGTCATTGTCGCAACACACGACACCGCTCGGCTCGATCGACTTAGCCGTGTGCTCACTTTGCGCGATGGCGCGCTCGTCAAGGACGAGGTCAACGGGCATGGCTAACAGCATCTGGAAAAAAATCTGGCGCGACCTCACCGAGCGCAAAGGCCGCAGTATGCTAACGATACTCGGCTTGTGCATTGGATTTTGGGGTGTTGGCAGTGCGGCCGTGGCCTGGCTGGTACTGAGCAACGATCTCGCCGGCAATTTCGCACGGACCAACCCGCCCGCCATCGCGATGACAATAGAGGGACGGGGTGTCATTGACGTGAGTTCTATCGGTGCGATCGAGGGCGCACAGGAAATCGAAAACCGGCCGCAACTTTCAGGCCGGATTCTATATGCACCAGACCGCTGGCTGGGATTGGTCCTCTGGGTTGTCGAGGACTTCAACGACATGCGTGTCGGTACGGTATTTTCTGAGGACGGCGCGCTCCCGCCGCCGCCGGGCACCATAGTCGTCGAGCGCGATGGGCTGCCTCTTGCCAACGTACTTAAAAGACGCGCGCAGTCAGGGAGCGTCGGCCATAACAAACCCATCGTCGATCCCGATACGTCATTCGTTCGCTTTGAGGATGCGCCGATTTCGGTACAGCTTGCCGGCGGTGTGGACGTCATGGCCGCAATCAGTGGCACCGTGTTCGACCCCCGTCAGGCTCCATCACGCATGGAGATGGCGATATACGCCTATGCAGAACGCGACACCGTTGCACAATGGGGCGCCAAGATTACTGATCGCTTGCTGGTCACGCCAGCACCCGGATACGAAGACGAGGCCGCCATCCACGATACTGCGGCCCGGCTCGAGGCACGATTGGCGGAGCTCGGTTACGCCGCGGTTGACACCACTTATCCCTCGCACACGAAGCATGTACATCAGTTCCAGATGAATTCCATCCTGTGGCTGGTCTCTTGTGTCGGCATTCTCGCCCTCCTGATGAGCGTCGTCCTGGTAGTGGACCTGATAGCCGGTATTCTGACGAACCAGGTGCGCCAGATCGGGGTGCTCAAAGCCATCGGCGCATCCGCCCGGCAAATTACATTGATCTACGCGACCGAGATGTTGTTGGTCGGCGCCATCTCAGCCGCGATCGCCATGCCCTTCTCGGTCAGTAGCGGATTCGTCGTATCTGGCTGGCTCGCGGCGCTGCTGAACTTCGAGCTTCTGACTAACGAACTGCCGCTGTCTGCCTACGCCAGCTTTGTCATTGCAGCAAGCCTGTTCCCGGTAATCGCCGCGCTACCTGCGGTCCGCCACTGGTCCCGCGTCTCGGTTACGGATGCGTTACAGCATTTTGGGGCAAATCCCGAACAGGAGAAGTCACTCCGTATCGATCGCATCACAGCACCGCTCGCACTGGACGTGCGCATGGGGCTGCGTAACGCGTTGCGCAAACCGCGGCGCACTTTGATGACTGCGGCAACCCTGGGGCTCGGGCTGCTGGTGTTCATGGTTGCAATGAATACTCGCTCGTCGCTGCTTTACACGGCCGAAACGGAGGAAGCTGCGCGACGCTATGATGTGCTGGTCAGCTTTGAGGAGCCGATCGATGCGAGCCGCGTCGCGTGGATGAGCGCTTTTCCGATTGTCGAGCGTGCCGAGACCTGGCGTATTGAGCGCGCGAGCATCATTTCCCCGAATGAGGCGCACGAAGACAACTTCCGGCTATTCCGCGTACCGGACGACAGCGACGTGATGAATCCCAAGCTCCTCTCGGGGCACTGGTTGCGCGATGGGCTGGCCGACGGCATCGTCATCAATCTTCGTCTACAGCAAGCACGGCCGGACCTCGTGCCCGGTGCACCTGTTCTCCTCGCTGTAAACGGGCAAGAGCTGGCGGCGACCATTATCGGCGTCATCAAGGAGTTCGGGCCGGCATCACTGTATATCCGCGATGCGAATTATCGCGTACAACTGAATGATCAGGACCAACGTGTAAACGCCGGCTTCGTGCGCCTGAAAGAGCCGACGGAAAAAAATCTCGCTGCTCTGACTACGCTTTTGGAATCGCATTTCGAACTGGTACAGGTTCGCATACGGGGCCTGCAATCCGGCAAGATCGCGAGCCGCGTCATCCGCGGCCACCTGGACAGCATCATCGCGACACTCCTGGTACTCGCGCTGCTTGTATTGTCGGTAAGCGTCCTCGGCATGACCTCGGCTGTTTCTACGAACATCGTGGAGCGGGGTCGGGAACTCGCAATACTCCGATCAATTGGCGGCACCCCGGCCGCAATCCGCCGGATTCTCTCCAGCGAGGCCGTAACGATTGCCATCATCGGGTGGGTGTGCGGACTTCTACTGGCCGCCACAATCAGCTCGACAGTGTCTGATTTCTTCGGCCAGGCGCTGGTGGAGTACCCCTTCGACTTCCGTTTCTCGCCGCTCGGCGTTGCGTCGAGCTTTGCGCTCGCTGTACTGCTCGCCGTGCTTGCCAGTATCGCACCTGCGCATGTCGCAAGTCGGCAGTCGGTCCGGGTCGCGTTACAGAACGGGGCGTGAACCGGGTTCGCGGGAAATACGCAGCAGATGAAGGAATATTAATGGTGACCAGGGGCGGAGTGGATCGCTGGCTACGCCAGCTCGCACTTCGTGCGTGTGTCGGCGCTGTGCGCCTCGATTGAACCGCCGACACGCGAATTTTCAGTAATCAGTTATATTTTTCCATTGAGTCCCCGACTCATCTGCATGTGTTGATCTAATTCAGGGTTTGGCTGGTGACAAGTCCGTGCATGTTCTGGCTTTTTGGTTCTGATTCCGTGTTATTCCCGGCTTGTTTACACCAACTCTAGACCGGAATCCTCAGGGACAGGAGTCCTCAGGGGAGGTTCACATTCCTTCGATCAGTCTGAAGCCGATCGTATTACGACAGATCTCGAGCCTATAATGTCTCCCTTAGCTAATTAAAAGACGACGCCTGACGTCGCATAAAGCGCATGGGGGAAATCATGATTGGTAAACAGATCAATGCTGTTCTTGTATTCATCGTAGCAGGAGCTCTTGCTTTTACTTCGCAGTCTTTCGCGCACGAGGAGGAGCACGACGATGCCTCGCTGCCACCGCTGATTCTCGGCGTTCTCGATTTTCCAAACTCTGGTGCAGCGGCGGCGCAGGACGCCTTCTCTCGCGGTGTGATGTTGCTGCATAGTTTTGAGTTCGACGATGCGCACAGCGCGTTCCTGGCAGCACAAGCTATCGACCCGGGTTTCGCAATGGCGATCTGGGGTGAAGCGATGACCTTCAACCACCCGTTGTGGGCCCAGCAGGATCGTGAGGAAGCTCTTAAAGCGCTGGAAAAACTAGGCCCTCGAGGATCGCTGCGGGCCACCGAGCATGAGCGACGTTATCTTGACGCTGCGGCCACGTTGTATGGCGAAGGCAGCAAGCAACAGCGGGATGTTGCTTACATGGAGGCCATGCGCAGCATTCATGAAGACTATCCGGATGATCTTGAAGCGGCCGCGTTTTACGGCTTGTCCATTCTCGGCTCGGTCTACGAGCGTGACTTTCGCACTTATATGAAAGCAGCGTCTGTACTTGAGGAGGTATTCGCGAAACAGCCGCAACACCCTGGTGCGGCTCACTACCTGATTCACAGTTATGACGATCAGATTCACGCGCCGCTCGGCCTACGAGCCGCGCGCGCCTATAACAAGATCGCGCCATCAGCTTCGCACGCTCAACACATGGTGTCGCACATTTACACCTCGCTCGGCATGTGGGGCGAAGTCGTCACCGCCAATCAAAACGCGGTACGCGTTTCTGAAGACAGTATGCGACGGGCGGGAAAACCGGTCGCGAATCGCAGCAAACATGCGCTGAGCTGGCTGCAATACGCGTTGCTGCAGCAAGGTCGCGGCGAAGAGGCTCTCGAGACGATGCGAACTATGCGTGATGATCTCGCCGAAGTTCATAACAGTAACCAGCAGTATCACCACACGCTGATGCGTTCGATCTACATAGTCGAAGATCCGACTGCGGAGCAGATTCTTGATACTCAAGATATGAGCAATTCTGCGCTCGACGAAATAGCCATTGAAGCATTTGCAAGCGGATTTCGCTACGTGGCATTGAACGACCTTGACAGCGCTCGTTACGAACTCGAATCACTGCAGAGGAATATTGTCACGGCGAAGGTACTGTCCGTTGCTGAAGGACTGCACGAAGACGACAGTGCGACATCAGAGGACGGCTACAACGTAGCGACTATATTTGCTCGTGAGTTACAGGCGTTGATCTATTTCAGGGAAGGCGATACAGAAGCGGCGCTGCAATTGCTGGCCGATGCTGCGGAAGACGAAAATGCACGGCCGATGGAATACGGCCCGCCGTATGTTTCCAAGCCCAGCAGCGAACTGATGGGCGAAATGTTATTGACGCTGGACAGACCTGGCGAGGCAATAGCGCATTTCGAGGCGGCACTGGAGCGCAACACGGGCCGGACGTTATCGCTGCTAGGTCTGGCGCGTGCCCAGGAAGCCGCAGGAGACCCGGCTGCACAGGAAACCTGGGGAATACTGGAAGGCAGCTGGAAAGCCGATATGGAGCAGCTACGGCAAATGGACTACGTCTGGTTGTCGATCGGAGAAACCACCTGAATTTAGGTTACTGAGTACTTTGGGATTACCAGGCAGTGGTGGCCAGGGGCGGAATGGGCGCAAGCGCCTGTCGTCGCTTCGCTCCTCGGTTGAACCACCGACACGCGGATTTTCAGAAATCGAAGTGGTTGATGCGATTCCTATTTCTGCCAGCACCAAAATCAAGCGATAATCCGGATATGGAATCGTTTTTCACTGAATTGAAGCGCCGTAACGTGCTGCGGCTCGCAGCCACGTACGCCCTGGTCGCCTGGATCCTGATCGAGGCCGGCTCTGTCCTGCTGCCGACCTTCGGCGTGCCCGAGTGGTTTTTCCGAGTTTACGTCCTGATCATCATGGGGGGCTTCGTGGTGTCCCTCGTACTCGCATGGGTGTTCGAAGTTACGCCGGACGGCGTAAGACTCGACAGCGAAATCGATCGCAGCAAGCAGGTGCCGAGGAAACGTGGCAGGTGGAATGCCATCATTATCGCCCTCCTCGTCCTGGCGCTGGGCGTATCGATTACGCTCAATGTCACAGGCATTCGCGATAGGGACGTTCCCGAGGAGCTGACCGCTGCAACGGCAGCGCCTTCGGTCGCGGTCCTGCCGTTCTCGAATCGCAGCCCGGATCCCGACAATCAGTTTTTTGCCGACGGCATCCATGACGACCTGCTTACCCGTCTCGCGGATATCGAATCGTTGCGCGTAATTTCACGCACCTCGGTCAATGAGTATCGCGATACCACCAAGAACCTCCGCGACATCGGCACGGAACTCGATGTCACGACGATCGTCGAGGGAGCAGTGCAGCGATCGGGCAACCAGGTCAGGATTACTGTACAGCTGATCGATGCGGCAACAGACGAGCACCTGTGGGCGGACAGCTACGATCGCGAACTGACGACACAAAACCTGTTTGCAATCCAGAGCGAGATATCCACGCAGATCGCCACTGCCCTGCAGGCGGCACTGACACCGGAGGAAGAAATCCGTCTCGCGGTGATACCGACCAATAGTATAGAAGCCTTGTCGTATTACACGGCCGGCCGCAACAATCTTTACTTGCGCCGCTTCGATACGCTGCAGGAAGCCCGCCGTCAGTTCAACCAGGCAATCGAGTTAGACCCGGAATACGCCCAGGCCTATGCCGGGCTTGCGGAGACGCTCCTCGTTACGCTGACCAACCACCGCTCGATCGACCCGTCCGAGGCCTACGACCTCGCATCCGCAGCAATCGACAAGGCATTGGAGCTGGACGATCAGCTTGCCGAAGCACATGCGGTCAACGGATTGTTGAAATACAGCCAGTGGTCAAGCACACGGGTTGGCAGCGGCAACGTAGAAGCGGCTGAGTCTTTTGAACGCGCGATCCATCTGAATCCCAATCTGAGCAATGCGTATGTCTGGTTCTCGTCGCTGCGGGAATCCGAGGGAGATTACGACACGGCCGTCGAACTGCTGAACAAGGCCATGCGCGTCGATCCGTTGTACCGAATACCCTATCTGAACCTCCCCGGCTTCTATGTCATGCAGGGCAGACCCGAAAAGGCGCTGCACTTGCTCGTCAAAGCCATGGATATCTTTCCTGACTGGGCGATGCCTTATCGGTATATGTCGAACCAGCTGATGGGCCTCGGCAGACTCGATGAGGCAGTCGCCTGGTCGTATCTCGCGCAGACGTTGACGGACGATCCGTTGATCAAGTTTGCCGTCATGGGCGCCTTCGTCGAGTTCGGCGAGCTTGACACGATCCTGGAATTCGGCAGGCAGTTTCCCGTCGATCATCCGATGTATCGCATGGGTGACGCCTACTTGCGCTTCACCGATAGTGATTACAGCGGGGCAATAGTTGCGCTTGAAGATCTCGAACTCAGCACCGAAATTGAAGCAAGTTTCGCGTATCCACTGATGTCAATGTCTGCGCTGATGATGCGGGACTATGACAAGGCAGAGCAGTACCTGCTCACTGCCAACCCCCTGCTTACGAGTGATACCGCGGCTGGCGTCGACCGGAAGAATTTTCGTTCGGCTATCCTGCTTGCATATACCTACCAGCAGACGGGCGACACCCGCCGTGCCGAGCGTCTACTCGCCAAGGCAGAGCGGGTCATATCGCAGATGCACCGGATCGGCGACGGGGGCTACGGTATCGGCGACGTGAACATCCTTGCGTTGCGTGGCCGCAATGACGCTGCACTGGATGCGCTGCGCGAAGCGATCGATGAGGGGTTTGTCAGCCTCCTGTCGTTCGACATGTGGACGCTGGATCAGAACCCGATGATCGATGCCCTGCGCGAAGATGAGCGATTCAAGGCGATGAAACTGGAGCTCGACCGCAAGATCGAGGTCATGCGGGACAACGTAGAGCGAGCCGAGGAGTCCGATGACTGGAGCGAGCTACTGAATCGAGTGCGCGGTGACGAACTCATCGCGTCGCTATCCAGTGACTAATGCACGGCTGATACACGCAAAACTCCCGCGCTTGTTGCACTCAAAACCCAATTGGCTCACAGGCGAATTACAACCTGAAACACGCCCAAACCGGTCAATCGCATGGTCATTGTTTTCGGAATGCAGAGACCTCATGAACCGTCAATGCTGCATGCGCGTTGCGACCGCTATTCGATTCCAGGCATTTATCGTCGCAATCTGCATGATAGCTTGCGCCAAATGATTCTCGCCCAGGTGCTTCAGCGCATCTGCATAAGTCTCTTTGGTAACACCACCAACAGAAAGGCGCGTTGTCTCCTCTGTCAACGCAAGCACTGCCCGCTCCATCGGCGAGAAAAGCGGAGATTCTCTCCAGGCTGATAACGCATAGATTCGCGTTTCGGTTTCGCCGTTTTTCCGTGCGTCCTCGGCGTGCATTTGTATACAGTAGGCACACCCATTGATTTGTGATGCCCGAAGCTTTATTAATTCCCTAAGATTAGAATCAAGTTCGATCGTGCTCAGGTACTTCTCCAACCCAAAGACGGCTTGAAAGGCTTTAGGCTCTAGGTCTTGCACGCTAATTCTCTTTTCCACGTTGATATCTCCTTTTTCTCTAAGAGGTTGAAAGCTCGGCTGCTTCAGTCGACTCAGTCCGCTCGTTGCGCCGGCCAAACAAACCGACCATCGTCAACGTCACGACGATCTGCACAAGCACGACAGTCGTCAGCAGCTGCGGCCGCCCGGCGAGCAATGCTTCGGGGCCGATGACTGCGGTACTCAGAAAAGTGAAGTTGCCAAGGTTGAAAGCAATGATCGTTGCCAGCAGCAGCTTGCTGCCGCGATAGAGCCACCAGCAGAAGAATCCATAGAGGGTTTCAGCTATGAAGGCCGCGAATGGTATCGCGTACAGCCCCATGCCAAGTTTCTCGACTCCGATAAAGGGTACAAGGGCGATATCCTGACTGTGAGTCAGCAGATCGAGCACCACATGTGATGCAATCGCAATCGCCGCTGCTTTAGCAATTGTCGCACTGCCAAGCCATCGCTTAATGGCAAACCATCCGATGCCGGCGATGATGATAGTGGAGACGATCGAATGCGAGTAAGGCATGTGCGAAAGATGCACATCCAGCAGCGAGGACACGGTGGCTTCCGTTGTCGAGTATTCGATACCGAGATAATTTAGAGCAACCCACAACAGCTCCACGAGCTGAACGGAGATCAACAGTAATGGCAGTGGGGCCTGCGGGTACCTCTTCTTGACTACGAGTGCCGTTGCGGCGTGATTGATAGCAAACATGATGGATTCCTCCGAGATTCGGCGATTTCAGCGAAGTGGCAGCGCAATCGGGCGAATGGGTGCGGCATCCGCACCCCGCAATTTGAGGGGGCCGCCAATAAACGCGAACTCATAAACCTTGTCTCGGGACAAGTCTTCGAGAAACACGAGCTCCAGTATCGGCGTGCCCTGCTCAGCGAGCAGATACGTGTGCACGGGCACGTAGTCTGTCTCCAGCTCGGACGGAAACGCCTCAAGGCTGAGATTGTCCGCGCCGACAATCATGGCACCGCTTTCCTCTACCAGAAATCTAGCTGCCGCCATTCCTATCCCTGGTGGGTTATCCATATAGGCGGCTGCGTCGTCGTAGAGTTTCATTCGCCCGGTGCGAATGAGTACGACATCGCCCAATCGCAGTTCGACGCCTTGTTGGTCGAGTGCACCCACAAGGTCGTTACGAGTAACCCGATAGCCCGCCGGCAACATTTCGACACCCTTAGCAGCGGCGACATCGATTAGGATTCCGCGCGCAATTAGTGGTGGGATCTTTTCCGCGCCGGCGACCTGCCAGCCCCTATCGCCAAGGTGCGTACTCGCACTAAATCCGTTCCAGATCTGGCCGTTTAGTCCGAAGTGATTAAGCGAATCGATGTGAGTCCCCATGTGGGTGTAGAGTGAAATTGCCGCACCGGTGTAACTGACATGTTCATTCATGGTTCTGCCTACGCCGAGGGGATCGTCGGTGACCGTGCCGTGCGGAGTGTGCGTCATCCACATTCGGTAGTGGGGATCTCCGGCGGCCTGCCAACTTGGCATGCCGATGAAGTATTCCACTGAGAGGTCATAGACGCCTTCCCCCGAAATCCTTTCCAGGATTTCGCTTCGCGACATGTCTGTTATCAGGTTGAGCCGTCCGATTTCGTCGTCCGCGCCCCATGGGCTATTGCCGACCGTACGTTCTGCACCCAAGGCACTTAGGGCAAAAGCGATCAGCAACGCTGATGCCGCAGCCAGTTTCGCTAGTGTGTTTTTCATGTCGATACGCCTCCATAGACAGTCATCGTGTTAGTAGGCAGCGGCGAACCGCCCCCCAATGACCAAGAGCATATTTGTTATCTTTGGAAAGATAATCTAGGATATTTGAAACACATTATTCACGTATTATTACTAATAGTGCAGAATCTCGCTGACATCGCAGTTTTCGTTCAGGTTGTGAAGGCCAACAGCTTTACAGCCGCGGCCCGAGACCTCGGGCTTTCCCGCTCGGTCGTCAGTAAGTACATCTCGCGGCTGGAGCAAAATCTGGGCGTCAGGCTGCTCAATCGCACAACACGCCGCCTCAGACTGACGGAAGCTGGAGTACGCTTCTACGAGCAAAGTCGATCGGCGTTGGGGCAGCTGGAGGACGCTGAAGGCGAGATCCATGCGATGCAAGCGGCACCAAAGGGGCAATTACGCATATCGGCCCCAAGTTCATTCGGTGTCATCCATCTGGCACCGCTGCTACCCGAACTGCAACAAACCTATCCCGACTTGAGTATCGATTTGTCGATTGACGACAAAATGGTCGATGTCGTGGAAGCGGGCATAGACGTTGCTATCCGAATTGCCGACCTGCCGGACTCAACACTTATTGCAAGACGCATTACCCAGTGCCGTTACGTCGTGTGCGCGTCTCCGAATTATCTCGAGCATTACGGCACACCGAGTACGCCCGACGATCTCGCGCAGCACGATTGTTTGCTGTTCAAGTTCTGGGGCTCGCCTGTCCAGTGGCAGTTTGTGGATAAAGATGATCAGTTTGCTGACGTGACGGTCCGCGGCGATTTGATATCCAATAACAGCCTTGCGTTGCGCGAGATATTGCTGAGTGGCGGTGGCATTACGATGGCGCCAACATTCCTGGTCGGCGAGGACATTCAAAAGGGTCGCCTTACGGCGTTGTTCGATGACTTTCGATTCAAGCCGCTATCGATTTACGCCGTTTACCCGCACCGCCAGTATCTGGCGGCCAAGGTTCGCGCGTTTCTCGAGTTTCTCTCAGCACACATTGACACAGAGGTTCCTTATTGGGATACGTCATTGATTGTTCGGTCGCAACGACCTGCCGGAATCAAAAACGAAAAGTTCCGGAGCTGAGGGCATTTGTAAGAATGGTGGCCAGGGGCGGAATCGAACCACCGACACGCGGATTTTCAGTCCGCTGCTCTACCAACTGAGCTACCTGGCCTTGTCTTGGGGCGCTCGCGACGCGAGAGCCTACAGGTGGGGCGGGGTATTAGACCTAGATCGGCCGGATCAGTCAAGGCTGTGTTTGGCCCGGATCGACCGGTATCCTGAGTCATGGACATGCGAATCGCATCATGAGGTCTCGCGACCTGGTCGACCTGGTCGGGCTCGGCTTTTTGTGGGGCGCCTCATTCCTGTTCATGCGGATTGCGGGTCCTGAATTTGGTGCCCTCGCGCTGGTGGAGGTGCGCGTCGTGATCGCCGCGCTGGTGCTGTTACCGATGCTGCTGGCACGCGGCCAGGGCAGCGAACTTACCGGCAACTGGAGGCCGCTCGGCATCCTTGG
>Ga0102956_1000119_pt1 | contig 25321 bp, 19 predicted proteins | sample SalPonF2_A_D2_MG_FD_84515 | JGI IMG/M metagenome (GOLD analysis project Ga0102956, IMG submission 84515) | Salt pond soil microbial communities from South San Francisco under conditions of wetland restoration - Salt Pond MetaG SF2_A_D2_MG ...
AAATGATCAACCGGGCGCGCCTGGAGATGGCCCGCGATCCCATCGTGTGGTGGTCGTTGTTGGCGGCGTTCCTGTTCATGGTGGGCCTGGTGCTGGCAGCCAATCTGTTTGCCGATGCCGTGCAGGATGCCTTCGACCCACGCTTGCGCGAGCGCTGAACCGAGGTGAGAGACGCTGTGCGAAATCCAACCGTCCGGACATCGCGCCCTGCCGCCGACGCTGCGCCCGGTGAGGTGTTGCTGAGCCTGCAGGGACTGCGGACCCACCTGGGAAGTGACCGACGGCCCGTACGCGCGGTCGACGATGTGAGCTTCGATATTCGCCGCGGCGAAACCTTTGCCCTGCTGGGCGAGTCCGGCTGCGGCAAATCCATGACCGCCCTGTCCATCATGCGCCTGCTGCCCGAGCCGGGCGGGCGCATCGACGGCGGATATATCATGCTGGACGGGCAGGACCTGCTGGCCCTGCCGGAGGTGGCCATGCGGGATGTGCGGGGCGGACGGATCGGCATGATCTTCCAGGAGCCCATGACGTCCCTGAACCCGGTGCTCACCGTGGGCCGGCAGATCGACGAGAGCGTGCGCCGGCACCGCGGTCTGCGCGGGGCGGCGGCACGTCGGCGGGTCATTGAGCTTCTGGAGGCGGTGGGGATCCCCGATCCCGCCATGCGCTACGGCGAGTATCCCCATCAGCTGTCCGGCGGCATGAAGCAGCGTGTCATGATCGCCATTGCCCTGGCAGGGGATCCGGACCTGCTGATCGCCGACGAGCCCACCACCGCTCTGGATGTGACCATCCAGGCTGAAGTGCTGGCGCTGTTGGGCCGGCTGCAGCAGCAGATGGGCATGGCGGTGCTGCTCATTACCCACGATCTGGGCGTGGTGGCCCAGATGGCGGACCGGATCGCCGTCATGTATGCCGGCCAGATCGTGGAGTTGGCGGACCGCGAAGGTTTCTTCAAGGCGCCGCGCCACCCGTACAGCCGCAAGCTGTTCGAGTCCGTACCCGATATGAGCAAGCGGGACCAACCTCTGCGGGTCATTCCGGGCAACGTCCCCACCCTGGACCGCGAGTTCCAGGGCTGCCGGTTCGCGGCGCGCTGCGATCGGGGCTGGGACACCTGCGACACGGTGGTGCCGCGGTGGATAGAGACCCGTACGGGGCAGGGCGTGCGCTGTCACCTGGCCGAGGCGAAGCACGCCGAGCGGGCCGAACGGGAACCGGAACCTTCCGCAGCGGCGTCCACTGCGCCGCGGCAGAGGACCGCAACGGAGGCGCTGCTGGATGTACAGGACCTCAAGGTTCACTTTCCCATCCAAAAGGGCGTGTTCAAACGGGTGGTGGGCCATGTGTACGCCGTGGATGGCGTGTCCCTGGCCATCGGGCGCGCCCGCACGGTGGCCCTGGTGGGAGAATCGGGCTGCGGCAAGACCACGGTGGGCAAGGCCATTCTGCAGCTGACCCGGCCCACGGCCGGAAGCGTCCGCTTCCGCAATGTGGAGCTGACGCGCCTGCGGGGGCGCGCGCTGCGCAATCAGCGCAGGGATTTTCAGATCATCTTTCAGGATCCGTTCTCGTCCATGAATCCCCGTATGCGCGTCGGCGACATCATCGAGGAGGGCATGCTGGCCCAGAAGGTGGTGCGCTCGCCCGCCGAGCGCCGTGCGCGGGTGGAGGAGCTGCTGGGACAGGTGGGTCTGCTGCCGGAGCATCGCGGGCGCTACCCCCACGAGTTCTCCGGGGGGCAGCGCCAGCGAATCTGCATCGCCCGGGCATTGGCGGTCAATCCCAAGCTGCTGATCTGCGACGAGCCGACCAGCGCCCTGGATGTGTCGGTGCAGGCCCAGATACTCAACCTGTTGCGTGGCCTGCAGGACCAGCTGGGGCTGGCGTATCTGTTCATCACCCACGACCTGTCGGTGGTGGGGTACCTCGCCGACGAGGTGGCGGTCATGTATCTGGGCCGTATCGTGGAGCACGGCACGGTGCGCCAGGTGCTGGAGCAGCCCCTGCACCCCTATACAAGGGCGCTGTTGTCCGCCGTGCCGGATGTGGAGCCCGACAGCGGGCGGCAGGTGATCCGCCTGCAGGGCGATCTGCCTTCGCCGGCGGCGCCGCCCCGCGGGTGCCATTTTCACCCGCGCTGTCCCGACGCCATGGCCGTGTGCCGGGAGCGCTATCCGGGGCGTACCGACCGGGACGGGCGCAGCGTGCACTGCTTCCTCTACGGGGACTCCTCGAGCCACTGATCCGGTGGGGTTAATCCGGACCCGGCAGGTGGTAAACTGCTGGTTTTTCGGTTTGCCCCCGACGGCAGAATAGAAGGAGACCCATGAGCATCCAGTCCTTTCACCCGCCGGTGCGTACCCTGATGGGTCCCGGCCCCTCGGACGTCAATCCCCGTATTCTGGAGGCCATGGCGCGGCCCACCATCGGGCACCTGGACCCCAGGTTCGTTGCCATGATGGATGAGCTCAAGGAGCTGATGCGCTACGCCTTCCAGACCGAAAACACCCTCACCATGCCGGTCTCCGCTCCCGGTTCCGCGGGTATGGAGACCTGTTTCGTGAACCTGGTGGAAGCGGGCGACAAGGTGGTGGTATGCCAGAACGGGGTGTTCGGCGGGCGCATGAAGGAGAATGTCGAGCGCTGCGGCGCCACCGCGGTGATGGTGGAGGACTCCTGGGGCAGCGCCGTGGACCCCGACAAGGTGGAGGACACGCTCAAGGCCCATCCGGATGCCAAGATCCTCGCTTTCGTCCATGCGGAGACGTCCACCGGCGCCCAGTCGGATGCCAAGGCTTTGTGCGAGGTGGCCCAGCGCCACGACTGTCTGACCATCGTGGATACGGTGACGTCCCTGGGCGGCACCCCCGTGCTGGTGGACGAATGGGGCGCCGATGCCGTGTATTCGGGGTCCCAGAAATGTCTTTCCTGCGTGCCGGGGCTGTCGCCGGTGACCTTCAGCGAGCGTGCCATGGAGGTGGTCCAGAACCGGCGTACCAAAGTGCAGAGCTGGTTCCTGGACCTCAGCCTGGTCCTTGGTTACTGGGGCGGCGGCGGCAAGCGTGCCTACCACCATACGGCCCCGATCAACACCCTGTACGCGCTGCACGAGGCGCTGGTACTGGTGCGGGAAGAGGGCATTGAAAACGCCTGGGCCCGGCATCGCGCCAACCATGAGGCCCTGCGTGCCGGCATCGAGGCGATGGGACTGGCCTTCGTGGTCCGCCCCGAGGAACGCCTCCCGCAGCTCAATGCCGTGACCATCCCCGAGGGGGTGGACGACGCGGCGGTGCGCAGCCAACTCCTCGAAGAGTACAGCCTGGAGATCGGCGCGGGGCTGGGCACCATGGCCGGCAAGATCTGGCGCATCGGACTGATGGGCTACGCCAGCAACCGGCGCAATGTGCTGCTGTGTCTGGGCGCACTGGACGCGGTGCTGGCCGGCATGGGGGCACCTATCGAGTCAGGACAGGCCGTGGCGGCCGCCCGCGCGGCCTACGCGGCACAGGGGGCGAAGCGCTGAGCACCGGCGGTCTGCCCCCCCGGGCCCTTGCTGCGGGTCGCGTCGCCGTGCGGCTATGGCTGCCGGCGGCGCGACATCCCGTAGTGCAGAATAACGTCGGGGTAGGGTGACAGGCGGGCGGCCGGCGCCCGCTGCCGGCTCGTTCAGCTGTTGTCGGCCTGGCGGGTGACGTCCACGAACACCTTCAGTTCCTGCCCGGGCTGCAGGTACTCGTGCTTGTGCAGATCGTTCCAGCGGCGTAGCTCGTTCACGCTGACCCGAAAGCGCTGGGAGATCGCGGACAGGGAATCGCCGCGGTGAACCGTGTAGTGCACGGCCTGCACGATCGGCGAGGGCAGGCTGTCGCCGGTTGCGCTGGCAGTGCGCTCCAGGCGGTGGCCGCCACCCGTATGGGGCCACAGCACCAGTTTCTGGCCGATGTGCAGTGCATCCCGCTTGGCCAGTCCGTTCCACGCAGCCAGCTGGCCGACGTTGACGTTATAGCGATGGGCGATAACCCAGAGGCTGTCGCCCCGTCGGACCGTGTAGTGGACCCTGTGGATTCCGGTATGTGTCGCTGACGCCGTGGCGCGGGCGGCGCGTCGGCGATGGTGATGCTTGGTGGCGCCGGGCCGTACCACCAACTTCTCGCCTATGTGCAGGGGGTCCCGCTTGGCCAGTCCGTTCCATTCGGCCAGTTGATGGACGCCGACGTGGTAGCGCTGAGCGATGACCCACAGACTGTCGCCTTTGCGAACCGTGTAATGACCGTTGTGAGTGCGCACGCGCGCCGGCTCGGCGGCGTGGGCGGTGCGCGTGTAGCTTCCGCCGGACCGCAGCCACAGCACCAGCTTCTGGCCGATGTGCAGGGCATCGCGCGTGGCCATGCCGTTCCAGCGGGCCAGCTCGCGGACGCCCACGTGATACCGGCGCGCAATGACCCACAGGCTGTCGCCGCTGCGCACGGTGTAGTGCACCTTACGTCCGTGGCGCAGTCGCGCCTGCGCATGAAGCTGGCGTTCGATCTCGCTGAAGGCGTACTTGTCCAGCCGGCGACTCGCTACCGGAATAAGCAGGTGGTGGCCGGCCCGAATCAGATTGCCGTGCAGCTTGTTGACCTTGCGCAGCAACGCGACGGTGGTGTGATAGTGCTGAGCGATGCCACCGAGCGTTTCTCCCTGATGGACCTTGTGCCGCCGCCACCGCATGCGCTCGTTCTTGGGCAGCTTCGCCAGTCTTGTCTCGAAACGTTCGGCGGCGTCGATGGGCAGCACCAGCCGATGCGGGCCGTTGGGGGCCGTGGCCCAGCGATTGAAGCCCGGGTTCAGATGGTAAAGCTTCTTGAGGGAGATGCCGGCGAGCTTCGCGGCCAGGCCCAGGTCGATCTGACCACCGGTATGCACGGTAGTCAGATAGGGAGCGTCATTGATCTGCTCGAGCTGTACCCCGTACTTTTTGGGCTTCTCGACGACCTCACGCAACGCCAGCAGCTTGGGTACGTAGTTGCGCGTTTCCCTGGGCAGGTCCAGATGCCAGAAGTCGGTGGGACGCCCCCGTCGTTCGTTGCGGCGGATGGCGTTGAGGACCGTACCTTCCCCTGAATTGTAGGCGGCCAGCGCCAGCAGCCAGTCGTTGTTGCAGTCGTCGTGCAGCTGCTGGAGATAATCCAGGGCGGCCTTGGTCGACTGGATGACATCGCGGCGGCCGTCGTACCACCAGTCCTGCTTGAGTCCGAAGCGCCGTCCGGTGGAGGGTATGAACTGCCACAGACCGGCGGCCCGCACATGGGAATAGGCGAATGGGCGGAACGCGCTTTCGACCACCGGCAGCAGGGCGATTTCGGTGGGCATATGACGTTTCTGCACCTGCTTGAGAATGTAGTGCAGGTACGGGCGGGCGCGTTCGAACACACGGTCCAGGTATTTCTGGTGATGGGCATACCACCTGAGCTGGGCAGCGATGCGCGGATGGTTGGTGGTGTCGAGGCGGAAGCCGGCCCGCATGGCAACCCACAAGTCCTCATCCTGGTCTGCGCTCTGGCCGTTGTCGGACTGGGCGGCCGGTGTAGCGCTATCGGCGGAGGCGGCTTGTGCGTGCGGCTCGGAACCGTGCGCCGCCGTGGGGCCGGTTGTGGAGTCCGCGGCGGGTGTCGATGTGCCGACGGGTGTCGGTGTGCCGGCGGCCGTGGCCCCGGTGTTGGTCGGGGGGGCGACCGGCGCGGGTGGCGTCGTGTTGGCGGTGGTCGGCTCGGAGCCGGAATGGATCGGTCCCCGTCGCCACGGGGAATCGGCGCACCCGTACAGGAGCAATGCGATGCCGGCCAGTATCAACAGGTCGCGCAGTGGCATCGCTCTAAAGTAAATTCTGCGGACTGCGAGGCGGACAGGAGAGCGGTGCGGAATGCCCGCGCTGCATACCCGCGAAGCACGGGTCGGTGCACGTGTAGGCCGAGCTAGGGTCTTGTGCGCAGGCATCATTGAGTATCATCCGTATTATGCTGACAGTCGGCAGGGCGCGGGTCAACCTTTAATGAGCGCCCGCCGTCGGCAGGTTATGGCCAAGTGAGGTATCATCACTTGCTTATGGACTCGGTACACAGGGCCACGCTCCCGGATTCGCTGCCCCGGCGCCTGCGGGAATGGTATTCGCAGCCCCTGGGTCGTCTGCTGGGTATTGCCGAAGCACAGGCGCTCGACGAATTGCTGCCCACACTGTTCGGCTATCACCTCGTGGTGGTCGATCCGCCCTGGCAGGACGATGTGCTCTGCGCGAGCCGGATTCCACATCATGTATTCATGCGCCGCGATGCCGGTGCTCCCGCCGGCCTGCGCGCTGTGGCCGATGCGTTGCCCCTGGCGACCGACAGTCTGGACATGCTGATATTGCCCCACACCCTGGAATTGACGGACGATCCCCATCAGGTGCTTCGCGAGGCCGAGCGCTGTCTGATTCCCGAAGGCCATGTGATCGTTATCGGCTTCAATCCGTTCAGCTGTTGGGGCATGCGACGTCTTCTGATGGGTTGGCGCGGGCAAGTGCCGTGGTGCTCGCGTTTCATAAGTGTGACGCGCATCAAAGACTGGCTCGCGCTGCTTGGTTTCGATACCGTCTCAGTGCGCCGCGTGTTCTACCGTCCCCCCTTGAAGCGTCATGGCGCCCTGCAGAAACTGGCATTCCTGGACAGTCTCGGTCGCCGGGGCTGGCTGCCCGGCCCCGCAGCGTATCTGCTGTTGGCTCGCAAGCGGGTGGCCGGGATGACGCCACTGCGTCCGCGCTGGCGACCGCGACGGCGTTTCGTCGCCGCCGGCATAGCCGGACCCACCCATCGGGGGTACTGGCGCGGTGGATAAGGTGGAGGCGTTCACTGACGGGGCCTGCCGCGGCAACCCCGGTCCCGGCGGCTGGGGCGTGCTGCTGCGCTATGGGAGCCACGAGCGCACCCTGCACGGGGGCGAGCCCATGACCACCAACAACCGCATGGAGCTGACCGCCGCCATTCGTGCCCTGGAGGCACTGAAGCGGCCCTGCCGGGTAACGCTCACCACCGACTCGCAGTACGTACGTAAAGGCATTACGGAATGGCTGGCGGACTGGAAGCGCCGTGGTTGGAAGACGTCGGCCCGCAAGCCGGTGAAGAACGCCGACCTCTGGCAGCGCCTGGAGGCGGCTGCCGGTCGGCATGAGGTGCAATGGCACTGGGTTCGGGGACACGCCGGACATCCTGAAAACGAGCGCGCCGATCAGCTGGCGAATCGGGGCATCGACGAATTGAACGACTGAATGGGCGTGCGCGGGCATCGCGTATGGACCACCGGTAGTTGTCGAAAGGGGGATCATGGCATGCGTCAAGTCGTACTGGATACGGAAACGACCGGGCTGGAGCCGTCCCAGGGGCACCGTATCATCGAAATCGGTTGCGTGGAGCTTTCCAATCGTCGTCTGACCGGCAACACCTATCATCAGTACCTGCAACCGGACCGGGATATCGATCCCGGCGCGGTGGAAGTGCACGGCATCACCAACGAATCTCTGGCGGACAAGCCGCGCTTCCGGGACGTGGTGGACGATTTTCTGACGTTCGTGGACGGCGCCGAACTGATCATCCATAACGCACCTTTCGACGTGGCGTTTCTCAACAGCGAGCTCGCGATGCTCGGGGACAGGCACGGCCCGGTGGACGACCATTGCACCGTGCTCGATACCCTGGCTCTGGCCCGGCAGCTCCATCCCGGCCAGCGCAACAGTCTCGATGCACTATGCAAACGTTACGCCATCGACAACAGCCACCGGGACCTGCACGGCGCGTTGCTGGACGCCGAAATTCTGGCGGATGTCTATCTGGCCATGACCGGAGGCCAGGTGACCCTGTCCCTGGACGGCAATGCCGATTCCGCCCGTAGTGGCGGCGCGGCCATACGACCGCTGGCTGCCGGCCGTCCGCCGCTGCCGGTGATCCGCGCCGATGCGGAGGAACTGGCCGCCCATGCCAGCCGGCTGGACGCCATCGCCGCCGCCAGCGGATCCTGCCTCTGGCGGTTACTGGAGTCGCCGGGTCTGGAAGAAGAAAAGCAGAGCTAGTGCGCCAAGGCTGTAGCCTGTGTCGTGAAGGCACCGGCATTGATCCACAGATGTACGGCGATGCTGGCGGCGTAGCCGGCGAAAACCGCCGGCGTCCACTTCAGATGACTGAAGAAGGTGTACTTGCCGCGGGCCTGGCCCATCAGGGCCACGCCGGCGGCGGAGCCGATGGACAGCAGGCTGCCGCCGACGCCGGCGGTCAGCGTCACCAGCAGCCATTGGCCCACGGACATGTCCGGCTGCATGGTCAGCACCGCGAACATGACCGGTATGTTGTCCACCACGGACGACAGCAACCCAACCATGATGTTGGCGTAGGTGGCGCCGATGTGCACATACATCGCCTCGGAAACCAGGGTCAGGTAGCCCAGAAAGCCCAGTCCACCCACGCACAGTACGACGCCGTAGAAGAACAGCAGGGTGTCCCATTCCGATTGGGCAAGGCGGCGGAACACGTCGAAACGTTCCTCATCGCCTGCTATGGGTACCATGTCGCCGGCCTGGCCGTAATCGTCCCGGTCCGCCGGCGTCGGCTTGTGGGTCACCTTCAGGTAGTAGCCGTAGAACTGCAGGTAGGACAAGCCGGTCATCATGCCCAATACGGGCGGCAGGCCCAGGAAGTTGTGGAAGGCCACCGCCGTCGCCACGGTGCAGGCAAACAGGAAGATGATCATGCGGGCGCCTCGGCGCAGCCGCACGGGCTTGCCGCTGGCATCCGGCATCCCCTTGGGGACGGCGAAGTGCATCAGTGCGGCGGGCACCACGTAGTTGACCAGTGCCGGCACGAACAGCGAGAAGAAGGCCCAGAACTGGACGAAGCCCTTCTGCCAGACCATCAGGGTGGTGATGTCGCCGAAGGGGCTGAAGGCGCCGCCTGCGTTGGCGGCAACCACAATGTTGACGCAGCCCAGACTGACGAAGCGCGGGCTGTCCTTGCCGACCGCGAGTACCACCGCCGCCAATACGAGGGCCGTGGTGAGATTGTCAAGAAAAGGTGAAAGAAAAAAGGCCAAAGCGCCGGTCAGCCAGAACAATGGCCGATAGCCGAAGCCCATTTGGACCAATTTGGAGCGTAATCCCTCGAAAACCAGACGCTCGCCCATGGCATTTACATATGTCATGGCCGCGAGAAGGAACAGAAAGAGTTCTGAGAACTCTAACAGGTTGTGACGCAGGGCGTCCTCCACCAGCGCCGATGATCCGTGCTGGTGGTAGACGTAAGCAATCATTCCCCAAATGATGCCGGCGGTCAGGATAACGGGTTTGGATTTGCGTAGATCCGTGAATTCCTCCGCCATTACAAGGAGGTAGGCCCCCGCGAACAGGATCAGGGCGATGTAGCCTTCGGTGCTGCGGGTGAGGTCCAGGGCCGCTGGATGGGCAGCCCACGCCATGGCGGGCCAGCTGAGCAGGGTGGCGAGCGTAGCGACGCTCAAAGCGAATCTGCGCTTCAACGGGGCCTCCGGGATGGCGGCAGGGGAATGATTGCGGAAAGATCACCGCAGTATACCTGCATACACCGGGACGGTGTAAATCGGCGCGGGTAAGGCGCTATTGTTATGTTAAACAGGTGGTTGCGTGTGGTTAAAAGGACTGCGCTACACACAGGCTGGAGGTCGGCCGGGATTGCAGGAAGCCTCTTGGATCGGGCTTTCGAACCGATGGCGTTTTCCAGCGGGGGGACTGTCGAAGCACACGCGTGCGGTGGCGGTCCGAAGATGGGTTGCAGGGTCGCTTTTCCGGCCGCTACAGGGACTTACGGATCGCAAGCCGGTAGAAGTCTCCCTGCTTTGCATGGTAGAATTATAAGCTTATGAAACTACTCGTCGTTGAAGACAATCCGGACCTGGTGGCCAACCTGCGCGATTTCTTCGAGGCAGGCGGTCATCGTATCGACAGCGCGTTCAATGCCGCCAGCGGTCTGCAGATGGCGACCCAGGGGCAGTATGACGCCATGGTGTTGGATCTGATGCTCCCCGGCATGGACGGGCGTGAAGTGTGCAACCAGCTGCGTCAGTCGGGGCATGACACCCCGGTGCTGATGCTGACCGCGCGCGACACCCTCCAGGACAAGCTGGAAGGCTTCGCCAGCGGCGCCGACGACTATCTCGTCAAGCCGTTCGCGCTCCAGGAGCTGGAAGCCCGTCTGATGGCGCTGATCCATCGCGCCCGCAGTCAGATGGGACAGCGCCAGCTGCAGGTGGCCGACCTGGAACTGGACACCGAGACGCTGCAGCTGAGCCGGGCGGGCCAGTCCATCGAGTTGCCTCGCATCCCCTTGCGCATTCTGACCCTGCTCATGCGGCGGGCGCCGCGCATCGTGACGCGTGCCGAGATCGAACATGAGATCTGGGCCGGCGCTCTGCCTGACAGCGATGCCCTGCGGGCACACATGCATGTGCTGCGTACGGCCATCGACAAGCCGTTCAACCAGGCTCTGCTGCGGACCGTGCGGGGTGTCGGCTACCGTCTGGTAGATCCGAATGCGGTTTCGTCATAGCCTCCGGTACCGCGTCGCACTGGCATTTGCGTTGTTGGGGGGTATGGTCAGCCTCATGCTGGCCGGTGGGCTCTATCTCGCTGCTCATAAGATCGAAGAGCGCCTGATCGACGATACGCTGACGTCCGAGCTGCACGATTTTGTGAGCCGGCGTCAGCGCAATCCCGCGTCCACTCCGCCGGCAACGGCGGCAGTGAAGGGGTACATCCGTACTTTGGGTGAACCTCCGGTGGGTATTCCCTCCAAAGTTGCCGAGCTCCAGCCCGGGCGCTACGAACTCTATCTCGGCGGTACCCTGTACCGGGTCGCGGTTACCGACCGCGACGGGGCACGTTACTACCTGCTTTACGATCAGACCCAGTTCAGCCACGTGGAAGAGTCCTTCGTGGTGGCGCTGGCGTTGGCGGTGCTGATCATGATCGTGGTGTCGGCGATCGGCGGGCTGTGGCTGGCCGCACGGGTGATATCGCCGGTCACCGAGCTGGCGCTACGGGTTCGTCATCTGCCCCCGGATGGCGGGACGGACGCTCTGGCAGAGCACTTCTCGGAGGACGAAGTCGGCGAGCTGGCGCGGGTGTTCGACCGTTACCTGGAAAGGATACAGGCGTTCATCGAACGTGAACGGTCCTTTACCGAGGACGTCAGCCATGAACTGCGCACGCCGTTGACCGTCATCAACGGAGCGACCGAGGTGCTGCTGAGGGATGTTTCGCTGGTGGGTCGTGCACGTCAGCGGGTCCAGCGGGTGGCGCGCGCGGGCCGGGGCATGTCCGATCTGACTGAAGCGTTGCTGGTGCTGGCCCGGGAGAAGACCGACAGTGCCCGTCCGGCCAGCGAATGCAGCGTGGAGGAAGTGCTGAACGATACGGTGGAAAGCCACCGTTATCTGCTGGCCGGCAAGCCTGTGGAGGTAACCTTCGATATCCGCGCGCGGCCCACGCTGATGGTCGACAGGGCGGTGCTCGGGATCGTGCTGGGTAACCTGATCAGGAATGCCTGCACCTACACCGAAAGCGGCGAGATTCACATCGAGCTGGATGCCGATCGGGTGACGGTGCGCGATACCGGTATCGGCATTCCCGGAGGCGAGCTGGGCCAGGTGTTCGAACGCCACTACCGGGGCAGCACCAGCAAGGGGTCCGGGATCGGGCTGTCCCTGGTCAAACGCATCTGCGAACGCTACGGCTGGTCGATCACTATACAGAGCGAGGAAGGCAAAGGCGCCACCGCACAGCTGATTCTCGGCGCTACCAAGTCCGGGCGGCAGGCCAGTGTGCCTTCGCCCTCCGACACCGTTTCGGCTGCGCAGTCCTGAGTCCCGGGGAAGCTCTGCGAAGGCCGACAAGGCGGATGACCACAAGGCGCATAGAGGTGGGGGAGGAAGCGCCGTTTACATCCGGTAACTAGATTCCGAGCGTCTTTGCAACGCCGTGAGCGCCGCTTCAGCGGCCTGTGCAGAGGTTCCCTGGCGCCGGTGTAACGTTGTTCTTTCATCCGCCCTGCACTGAAACAATCTCGTAGCGCTTCGTACCGCCCGGCGTGTTCACCACGGCCAGGTCGGCCTCGGCCTTACCGAGCATCTCCCGCGCCAGTGGCGCCTCCACCGAAATCAGCCCGGCGTTGATGTCCGACTCGTCTTCGCCCACCATCTGGTAAGTGAAGGTTGCGCCGGTATCCAGGTCGCAGACCGTTGCGATACTTCCGAACCGGACGTGGCCGTCGTTTTGCAGCTTTGTGGTATCGATGACGCGCGCTTCGGCCAACCGCGCCTTCAGATGGGCGATGCGGCTTTCCACCAGCGTCTGTTCTTCCTTGGCGGCGTTGTATTCCGGGTTCTCGCCCATGTCGCCGTGAGCCCGGGCCGCCACCACCGCCTCGGTGGCCTTGGCCCGTTCCGTATGCTCCAGCTGGTACAGTTCCGCGCGCAGCCGCTGTGCGCCTTTTGCTGTCAATGGCGTGGTGGTCATTACTGGTCGATCTCCTGTGACCGTAGAGCGGTGCCGGTGTGGAACGGTGAACATGGCGCGGGCGGCCGAAGTCTGGCGCTGCGGTCCGCTCCCAACGTCTGTCCTTGAGGTTCGCGGGTGTTGCCGTGAAGGGTGATCTGCAGTCGGCAGCCAACAAACCCCACAGCTGGCGGGCGTGCCGCCGGCGCCGAACCGGCATCTACTTATTCCACGCTAGCAAGCACTGCAGTTCTGTCAAGTCACGTTCCCCCGGGGGACGGGGTGAGGGCGAAGTGATCATTCGTTAATTCAGCAAGTTGCCTGGTCTTTGTGTGCGGGTAGTGAACTTGCAGAATGTATTCGCATCCTTTAAGGTTCTTACGCGCAGTGCGATGAAAGCCGGCGTCTTTCGAGGTTGCGTGATGGAAGGCGACAGATCAAGTGGGGTCCGCTCAGTACATTTCGAACGCGGCGGTTCGCCAACTCACTGAACGATACCCTCCGAAGCAAGCATCGATGTCGGGCCCGGCGTACGGCATTCGGTCACCCGGAATTGGCGGATCCATGGGCCAGGCAGCGTATTGACCGGGCCTGACGCCCCGGGCGTTCCCGCGCGGTCCAGAGTGGGGATCGGGTCTTCCGGACGGCCGGTGGGTTCCGATGGCGCCTTGGGCGCCGTGCGGCCCGGCCCTTCACGCTCGGCTCGGAAACTGGGAGTGATTGCACATGAATGCTGATACGGATGGCTCCATCACCTACCGCAAGTCCACGTTGCAGGATGGCCCCGCTGTCTGGACGCTGGTAAAGAATTCCGGTGTGCTGGACGTGAACTCATCCTACTGCTATCTGCTTTTGTGTCAGGACTTCGCCGAGACCTGCGTGGTTGCGGAGATGGGCGGGAAACTGGTGGGCTTCGTGACGGCCTATCGCCCCCCGGGCCGGGAGGATGTGCTGTTTGTCTGGCAGATCGGTGTGGACGGTGCGGCGCGCGGACGCGGAGTGGCTTCGACGCTTCTGGACACGCTGCTGTCGCTGGACGCCTGTCAGAACATTACGTATATCGAAACCACGATTTCGCCGTCCAACAAGCCTTCGCGCGCGTTGTTCCAGTCCCTCGCGCGGCGTCTGGATACCGCGATCGACGAATCCGAGGGCTTTGCGGCAGAGTTGTTTCCCGAAGGCGCTCATGAGCCGGAGCGCCTGTTCCGCCTTGGCCCGCTCAAGTGACGCCACACCGGCCAAGCACCGAACGGCGCGAGTGGTGTGCCGTGACCGATCCACGCTGGCGGTGATTGCCGGTCAAGCCGACTGTATACCGACCACCCAGACCGAAGGGACGAACCATGATCGTACGACACCTGAAGGAAATCGAGAACACCGACAAGGATGTGAGAGCCAAGACGTGGAAGAGCCGGCGTTTTCTGCTCAAGGAAGACGGGATGGGATTCTCGATGAGCGATACTGTCCTGTACGCAGGCACCGAGACGCTCATCTGGTACAAGCATCATCTGGAGGCTGTGTACTGCATCGAAGGTGAAGGTGAGCTGGAGGTGCTGCCCAACGGCCCCACCTACCAGATCACGCCGGGCACCATGTACGCGCTGAGCGAGCACGAGAAGCACCACCTGCGTGCCAAGTCGGATCTGCGGGTCGTGTGCGTGTTCAACCCACCCCTGACCGGTCAGGAAGTGCACGACGAAGAAGGGACCTACCCGGTCGTGGAATAGGGTATCGGGCATCCACGACACGGCCCGGTATGTACGGAACGGTTGCGATGAACTGAAGCCCGGGGCGTCCGGCTTCAGTTCATCGTCGGTCGTTCACGGGCCGCTACTTGGCGTCGGCCTTCTTCTGCGCTTTTTCGGCTTCCGATATCTCCCGGGTCAGCGTCTGCAATATTTTGCGTCCGCGCGGCCCCGCGAGCTTTATGTACTCCTTGCGCACCGGCAGGGCCTTTTTCCGGAAGGCGGCACGCTCGGCATCGGTCAGATAATTGACCTTGATGTCGCTCTTGGCCTCGATCTTCTTCAGGCGCTGTTTGTTGAGGCGCTGCTGGACCTTGTAGATATAGCCATCGAGCTGCTTCTTGACGGCAAGCACGGTCTTCTGCAGATCCGGCGGCAGCTTGGAGAAGAACTTGGGGTTGGCTACCAGCGTCGTGATGAAGGGCAGCTGGTAGCCGAACGTCATGTATTTCTGTACCTGATAGAAGCCCATTTCCTCGATGGCGAACACCGGGTTGACCTGAGCGTCGATCATGTGCAGCTGCAGGCCGCTGTAGACCGATGAATATGCCATGGGCGTCGGGTTGGCGCCGTAGGCCCGGTAGTCGTCGAGCACCAACGGGGAGACCATGGTGCGGATCTTCAGACCCTTGAAGTCGGCGGGCGTACGCAGGGGGCGATTGCTGGTCCACACCATCCAGCCTTCGGGGATGATGGCCAGCAGCTTCAGATCCTTGTCCAGGTATGCCTGGCCGAGCATGTTGTACAGGGCATGGCTGCTGCTCAGTATCTTCTCATTGACCCGGTCGTCACGGGGAAACAGAAAGTGCAGCGAGAAGATCTGGGTTTCCGGCACCACCGAGCCCAAATGGCCCGGAGAGGCGAATGCGAACTGCACCGCCCCGTTCTGGACCAGCTCGGTCAGCTCCGCGGACGTGCCCAGCGCGCCGTAGGGATAGATGGTGATCTTCACCTTTCCATCGGTGCGCTTCTCGATCAGCTTCTTGAACTCCTGTGCATAGTGGTCCTGTACGCTTCCCTTGATTTCTTCCAGCGCAAAGCGCCAGTGATATTGAGCAGCGTGAGCCACCGTGCCGGCCAGCAGTAGAAAAGCAAGCAAAACCCTTATAAGCTGTCTCACCATGCATCGTTCCTCCAGTTGGAAAATGCCGTGACCGGGACGGTGCCCGTCACTGGGGATAACCGGCGCGGCAGCCGCCGTGACCAAGAAACAATGAAGCAGGCCCAGGCAGCGCGGTGGGCGCGAACACAGCGACCTTGTTGGCGGCGCGCAAATATTGTCAACGAATTTCCATGAACCTTAACACAAAGAGCTGAAAGATCGCGACAGGCGGTTCCCGGCGCGCCGGGACAACGTTCGCAGGCTCGCAGGAGATAGGCTGTCATGACGTCTGACGGCAGACCATACGGTGTTTTGCTGCGTTGGCTGCAGCGTTTGGACAGGGGCATCGAGTTCATCGAGCGCGTGGTGCTGGCCGGCAGCGTGCTGTTGATGGCAGCGGTGACGATTACCAATGTGATCGGACGAAACGTGTTCGATCACAGTCTGATCTTTGCGGATGAACTCAATCAGATTCTCATTATTCTTACGACCTTCATGGGCATAGGCTACGGTGTGCGCCACGGCCGCCATATCCGCATGACGGCCGTCCATGACCAGCTGCAGGGACTGCCTCGCAAGGTCCTGATGGTCATCGTGTCGCTGGGCACCGGGGCGTTGATGTTCGTGCTGGCCTGGTATGCGCTGGGCTACGTGGAAAAGACCCACCAGATCGGCAGCGTCACGCCTGCCATGCAGATCCCACTCTATCTGGTGTACATGTGGGCACCGGTGGGCTTCGTTCTCGGCGGAATTCAGTACGTGCTGGCCGCAGTGCGCAACCTGACCAGCCCGGGTGTTCATCTGTCTTTTCAGAAAGCGGACGAATACGAAGACGAACCGGAAAGTTACGCCCTGTAGAACGATGTCCTTACGCGGCAAGACCAAGGAAGCAGAGCCATGCTGACGCTGATCTTCTCAGTCATGGTCGTGCTGCTGCTGCTGGGCTTTCCCATGATGGTGCCCCTGATAGCCGCCGCACTGGCAGTGTTCATCGTGCACTTCTCTTTCATGGACCCCTCCATCCTGATCCAGCAGATGATCGGCGGGGTCAAGCCGCCGGTCCTGATCGCGGTTCCCATGTTCATCTTCGCGGCCGACATCATGACCCGGGGCCACACCGCCAACCGGCTGCTGGACATGGTGATGAGCTTCGTGGGCCATGTGCGGGGCGGACTGCCCATCACCACGGCCGTGAGCTGCACCCTGTTCGGGGCGGTATCGGGCTCGACCCAGGCGACGGTGGTGGCAATGGGAGGGCCGCTGCGGCCGAAGCTGCTGGAAGCCGGTTACAAGGACAGCTTCGCCATCGCGCTGATCGTGAGCTCGGCGGATATCGCGCTGCTCATTCCACCGAGTATCGGAATGATCATCTACGGTGTGGTTTCCGGCACCTCCGTAGGGGAGCTGTTCATCGCCGGCATCGGTCCCGGGCTGCTGGTCATGGCACTGTTCTCGGGCTACTGCTATGTGGCCGCCCGCTGGCAGGACATCCCACGCCGACCCCGGGAGAGGTGGCGGGCACGCTGGCAGGCGATGCGCAAGGCGGCTCTGCCCATGGGATTTCCCGTGATCATTATCGGCGGCATCTACAGCGGCATGTTCAGCCCGACGGAAGCCGCCGCCATGTCCGTGCTGTACGCATTGATTCTTGAGCTGGTCATCTTCCGCGCAGTCAAGGTGAGGGAGATCGGCCGCATCGCCCTGTCCACCGGACTCATTACATCGGTGGTATTCGTGCTGGTGGCCGCGGGCACGGCGTTCTCGTGGACCATTTCCTTCGCCCAGATACCGCAGACCCTGGTCGGCCACTTTCTCACCGCCGACATGAGTCAGTATCACATCCTGATCATCATTTCGGTGGCGTTCTTCATCGGCTGCATGTTCGTCGACCCGATCGTCGTCATATTGATTCTGACGCCCATCTTCCAGCCGGTGGTGCAGCACGCCGGCATCGACCCGGTACTGGTAGGCACGCTGGTGACTCTGCAGGCGGCGATCGGTTCAGCGACGCCTCCGTTCGGATGCGATATCTTCACGGCGATGGCGGTCTTCCGCCGCCCCTACGTCGATATCATCCGCGGCACGCCACCGTTTTTCGTGCTGCTGTTCATTGCCACCGTGCTGATCATCGTGTTTCCCCAGATCGCACTGTTCCTTCGGGACGTCGCGTTCCATTGAGGCGCCGGCCGCAACGGACCGGCGCCTCAATGGCTACACTTTGAAACCATCCAGCAGTACGTTCAGTTCCGCTGCAAGGCGCGCCAGCTCCTTGCTGGCATCCGATGCCTGATCGGCGTTGACCGCCGCATCGGCCGAAATTTCCTTGATTCGCACCACATTCCGGTTGATTTCCTCGGCAACGGCGCTCTGCTCTTCGGCGGCAGAGGCGATCTGGGTGTTCATGTCGGAGATATGGGCCACCCCCTGGGCGATGGCGGTCAGCTTGCTGCCGGCGGCGGTGGCCGAATCCGAGGTGGTGGCGGTCATCTCCTGACTGGTCTGCATGACCTGCACGGATTGGCGGGCCTGCTGCTGCAATCGACCGATCATCTCCTGGATTTCCTGGGTCGATTCCTGTGTGCGGTTGGCCAGGCTGCGTACCTCGGCAGCCACAACGGCGAAGCCCCGTCCCTGTTCCCCGGCGCGGGCCGCCTCGATGGCCGCGTTGAGCGCCAGCAGGTTGGTCTGTTCCGCAATGCCCTGAATGACGTCCAGCACCGTACCGATGGCGTCACTGTCCTTATCGAGCTGCGCGATGACCTGGGCGGCGGAGGCCATTTCGCCGGCCAGGTCCTGCACACTGGCGATGGTCTGCTGGACCGCCTGGCGGCCGTCGTTGGCCTCCGAATCCGCGTTGCGCGCGGCGTCGGCCGCCTCGGCGGTGTTGCGCGCCACTTCCTGCACGGTGGCGGCCATCTCGTTGACGGCGGTGGCCACACTGTCGGTCTCGCTGTGCTGGCGCTGAACCCCCTCGCGGGATTGAACGGCGATCGTGGACATTTCCTCCGCGGCGGCGGCCAGCTGGGTGGCCGAGGCCTGCCCGCGGGTGACCAGGCCGTGGATCTTGGCGACGAAGGCGTTGAAGGCTCCAGCCAGTGCCGCCAGTTCGTCCCTGCCTGAATCGTCCAGCCGGCGGGTGAGGTCGCCATCCCCCTCGGCGATGTCGCGCATGCGTTCAACCGCAGTGGCCAGTCCGCGCGCCACCCCGCCCGTGACCAGCGATACCAGCACCAGACCGACCAGCAGGGCGACGGCCCCGATGATGATGCTGTTGCGCTCGACGCGGGCGCTGTCGGCTATCAGCCGTGCATGTGCGGCCGCTGCCAGGGCGTGCTGTTGGCGCAGAATGGTGCCGAGGTGGATACGTATGGCACGCCAGGCCGGGTTTTCCACGTGAGCCAGCAGATCGGCCGCCTTCGCGGTGTCTTTCTGGTTGGCAAGTTGCATGACCTGATTGCGTGTCGCTTTGACCTTCTGCCATTTCCCGGCAATGTCATCCAGCGCAGTGCGTGTTTCGGTATCATCCGCCGGCAGCAGCGTGCGCACGCGGGCGAGGGCCGCCTCGAACTCGTGGTTGGAACGGGCCACCACCTTGGCAGGCAGAGTCAGCGACGGGTTGAAGACCTTGTTACGGGTGGCAATGCCCGAAAGCAGACCGGACTGGTCCATGTGCGAGAGCGCCTGGACCCGTGCATTGGTGTGCGTTTCCAGTCGATTGAACGCCGCGGTGGTGTCGTGCAGTCCCCAGAGGGACCATCCCAGCGCAACGACAAACAGAGTGGACACGATGAGGAACGCGCCAAAGGTGCGACTGGCAATGCTGTGAAAATTGATTTTCATGTGGGTGACCTACCGATAATCCCATTGGTGTGGCGGGGTAATGCGTGGCATGCAGAGACCGACGACACGCAGCGGTGCACGCCGGTTGGCGACCGCGGAGGGCGGAACTTTAGGTCCGCGCAGCGCTTTGCGGACACGCCGGGTTCAAGGGATTGAAAAGGGGGCAAATGAGCGTGGTGTGGGGGTTTTCGGCCGGTCCCCGGCGTCTGGAGCGAGATCAAGATTTCATTTGGGAACGGTGCGGATAAGGCTCCCGGGATAACGTTCGCAGGGAAGGCAAGTGTAGGCGCCGACGGGTGGCCGGGTTCGGCTGCGGCGGTGGATCCTGGCTGTCGGTTTGTCAGTTCACGGCGATGAGACGGCCGTGGAAAACGACGGTCGGTGACCGTGGGGGACGACGCTCAGCGGGCCGGCAGGGGAGCGGAGCCCGCCGGCGCGTCAGGCACCATTGACGAGCTTGGTCACGTCCTTGGCAATGTCCGCCAGGGAGTCGGTGCCGCCGGCCAGCAAGCGAGCCTCACCCTTCTGGTCGAAGACGTAGATGGAAGCGGTGTGATCGATCCGGTAGTTTCCGTCGGGTTTGACCACTTTGTGCACGTACACGTGGTAGCGCTTCTCCAACGCCGCGAGGGGTTTGCCGACGGCGCGCAGTCCGACGATGCGCGAGTCGAAGACGGCGGTGTAATTGCGCAGCTTGTCCGCGGTGTCATGTTGGGGATCGACCGTCACGAACAGCATCGCCACGTGTTTTGCGTCGGGGCCCAGCTGCTTCAGAACGTGAGCGAGATGCAGCAAAGTGGTGGGGCACACGTCCGGACAGTGGGTGTAGCCGAAGAACAGCATGACCACTTTGCCGCGATAGTCGGCCGCTGTGCGTTGTTTGCCCGCCGTGTCCTTGAGCTCGAACTGCAGTGGGGGCAGTTGGCCGGTGACGTTGGACAGTGCGAAGTGCGCGGCAGGTTTTCCGCAGCCTGCATTGGAACCGACGAATGCGATCAGGAGCGCCGCGAAAGCGAGACGCACTACCGGTCTCATGATACCCACCTCCCGGTGTGAGGGTGGCGCACCCACGCGGTCACTCCGAGGCGGGGGAACGCACCGTGAAGTCGGCGGTGATCTGCTGGCCGTTCTTGAATTTCAGGGTGACCGGCACCTGTTCTCCGATCTTGAGCGTCTTCCTGGGCATCATGAACATCACGTGATAGCCGCCGGGCGCGAACTCGACCTCGCCGCCGGGCGCCACCTTCACCGCGTCCACGTGCAGCATGCGCGATACGCCGTTGGTCTCCACGCTGCGGTGCAGCATGGTGTTGCCGAAGGCGGCGCATTCGGCGCCCACCAGGTAGCGGGTGTCCTGGCCTTCATTCTTGAGGTTGAAATAGCCTGCCGACGGAATACCGGCCGGCATATGCCGTATCCAGGCGCCGGATACCTGCAGGGCGGGAGCGGCCCAGGCTGAGCCGGCGATGACCAGGAGGACGAGCGACGCAAGTGTGCGCTTCATTGTTTCATGACCCCTTCACAGTGAAGACATGGCGGAACCGCCCGGCTTGCGAGTCGCAGGCCGGGCGGGTTCCGCCACAAGGAAACGGTTGCCACCGACAGGCAGCGGGTACACCGTGGCCCGCGGTATTCATATCGGTGCTGAGGGTATGGGCGGCAGTCCCATGGGGAAGACGGCAATCGACGAGGAGCATGGGTACGTGAGTGAAGCAATGTCGCTGGTTCGTCCGCGCCCGTGCGTATGGGCGTCGATCAGTATTCCCCTTAAGGCACTACGCAACTTTATACAATATTAACCTGAGCCCAACAAGTGGCCTTATACCGTTGAAGGGTCCATGGCCATTAAAATCGATGAGTTAGAGCCTCCTTTGGCGCATCGATGCCACGTATGGCAGGCGCCGCCGATGATCGGCAGGCCCCAGGGGCCGGCGTCTGGACACACGCCAACCGCCGGCCGGTCAGCGCTGGAACGGCGGCCGCTTCTTGACGAGGGCTTCCAGCTCGTCGGCTGAAATGGGACGGCTGAACAGGTAGCCCTGCATCTCGTGACAGCCTTCCGCAACGAGCAGCTGCAACTGCTCTCCGGTTTCCACGCCCTCGGCGACCACGGCGAGCTTCAGACCCCGGGCGAGGGCGATGATCGAGCGCACGATGGACATGGCTTCATCGTGGCGGATGATGTCTCGTACGAAGCTCTGGTCGATCTTGAGAGTATCCACCGGGAACTGGCGCAGGTAGCTCAGGGAGGAATAGCCGGTACCGAAGTCGTCCACCGAAAGGCGCAGGCCGAGCTCCTTCAAGGCAGTGAGCATTTCCAGAGTCGTATTGCCGGTTTCCACCAGCCCGGTTTCCGTTATTTCGATCTCCAGCCACCCGGGACGGACACCCATGGTCTGCACGAGTCGGCGTATGCGGCTGACGTAATCCGGTGTGCGCAGTTCATGGCTGGAAGCGTTCACCGACATCACAAAGCTGTCGGAAACCACGCTGCTCCATGCAAGGCGCTGGGCGAAGGCGGTACGGGCGACCCATTCGCCGACCTGGTCAATCAATCCCGTTTCCTCCAGCACCGGCACGAACTGGTCGGGCGGCACCCGGCCGTGGCCGGGCCGGTGCCACCGCAGCAGGGCCTCGGCGCCGGCGAGGTAGCCGGTGCGTGCGTCCACGCGGGGTTGGTACTCCAGGTAGAAGCCGTCGTTATCCACCGCCCTGCGCAGGTCGTTCTCCAGGGCGTAGCGCGCCTTGGCCGCCGTGTCCTTCGCCGGCGAATAGAAGGCGAAGCGGCCGTCCTGCTCCTCACGTCGGCTGTGGACGGCGAACTGCGCCTTGTGGACCAGCTCCTCGGGCTGGGTGCCGTCGTCAGGATACACCGCTGCGCCCATCAACGCGGTGACCGGAATTTCATCGTCGTCGAGCGTTATGGGCTCGATCAGGCGGGCGTCGACCCGCTCGGCGACGGTCTTGGCAATGACGGGGTCTGAGATCTGGTCGAGCACCAGGCCGAATTCGTGGCTGCCAAGGCGCGCCGCCTGGCTGCCCAGATCGCCCAGGGAGTCGCTGTCCCGTACCACCGTGCCGAGGCGGCCGGCGACCGCCTGCAGCACGCGGTCACCGGCGACTCTTCCCTTGGTGTCGTTGATGCGGGAAAAATGGGCGATATCGACGATCAGCACCACGACCTGGGTACCGGCGCGTTCGGCGCGGCGCAGGCTCTGGCCCAGACGGTCCTCGAACAGGCTGCGGTTGGGCAGATTGGTGAGCGGGTCCCAATAGGCCAGGTAGTTGAGCTGACGGTCTTTCTCGATATGCTCAAGTCCCAGTGACGTATCGGCCGCGAGCTCGTCGAGGAGCGCGATCTCGCGTTCGTCAAAGAAGTCCGGCTCGTCGGTGTAAAGCGCCAGCGCGCCGACCCCCCGGCGCTGGTTGCACAGTGGAAAGGCGGCCGCCGACTGGATTCCCAGTCTGACGAAATCCTGCCTCCATGCCAGCAGCCGCGGGTCGTCCTGGGTGGCGTTGGACACGGTGTGCGCTCCGGAACGGATGGCCGCGCCCATCAACCCGCGACCTTCGGGCTCCTCCGGGTTCAGAGTGACGCGGATCCCCTGTATGAACTCGCGGGCGTCACCGGCGTGGGCCGCAGCCCGCAGGCTGCTGTTGCCGGGCTCGATGAGCCCCACCCACGCGAATCGGAAATGCCCCAGTTCGACTGCGATTCGGCAGGCCTCCTGCAGCAGCTGATCCCGGTCCCGAATGCGGATGATGGCGCCGTTGATGGCACTGAGGACCTGGTAGATGCGGTTCAGGCGCGCGATACGGTCGTTCTGGGTTTGACGCTCCTGGTCCCGTAGCTGCAGGGACGTCGCCATGTCATCCAGTGCGCGGCCCAGGGTTACGATTTCGTCGGGTCCGGACACAATGCCGGTCCGCGCCTGCAGATTCCCTTCGGCGATGTGGTGGGCGGCCCGCACCAGACGCTGCACCGGGCTCAGGATCAAGGCATCGCCTCCGAACCAGGCCAGCGCCAGCGTCACCAGACCCAGGCCGGCCAGCAAGGCGAGGTTCCGGTACATGGCATGGTTTGCGGCGGCGAACGCAACCGCTGTCGGTATGGCCACGGCGGCGTGCAGCCCGTGCAGCGCAGCGCCGCCGCTGAGCCCGGCGTAGGTGACGAGCCAATCGCGGCCGTGGATGCTTTCGCGACCGGCCCAGGGACTACGGCGCTGTGCAAGCCCGCGCAGGGCGGCGGTCTGCGCCGACAAACGGCCCCGCAACTCGTGGTGGTGAGGATACCGGGCCAGTACCTGCCCGCGGGAGTCGAACAATGTGAACACCGATCCGACCGGCAGGCTGGCTCTGGCGGCCAGCGTGTTCAGCCAGTCCAGCCGCATGGCGGCGAACAGAATGCGGCGCACATGGCCGGTGGGGTCCACAATCGGGTAGGCGGCCACCAGCACGGGCTCGCCGGTGATGCGGCCCACCTGGTAATCGCCGAGCGCGAAGCGGCGTCCGGCGAGGGCCCGTTGATAATACGGCCGGTCGGACACGTCGAGTGGGCCGGTGCCGTGGCTCGCCGCGCTGCAGATGATGTGCCCTGAGGTGTCGATGACGCCGATGTTGGCCAGGCGCGGTTGTTTGCGGACGTATTGGCGAAGGAACCGAGGGCAGGCGTGTCCGGGATGATCCATCGCCGGCATCTCGGCCAGCACCGACAGGACACTGTGGGCGTCGTCGATCAGCCGGGCCTGGTCGGCTGCCGCTTCCAGGGTCAGGGCAAGGGCATGACGTTCGGCATCCCGTTGGGCGACCCGTCGCTCGCTATGGCCGGTGTACAGCACGATGCCGAATGCCGGCAGCAGGGTCAGAACGATAAGGATCAGTAGCCGGCCGCGCAGACCCGAAAAAGGACGCCGGTGCCTCGCAGGCAGGGGTCCAGCGGAATCGGCGAGGTTGCGGCTGCCCTTGTTGCTCTGTTGTTGTGGGGCCGCCTTCATAACCGCCAACGTTGTGTTTAGGTCCAGTCGTTAGCGGCGCGGTGCGGGATTATCTTGAAACGAGCTGACAAAATATCAACAGAATCAGCGACTTCCGGTCATGTTGGCTGCCGACAGCCGCGGCAGCCACGGGTGGGATCCAGCGAGCCGGGGACCGGGAGGGCAAGCCCCGCGCGCGGCTTACGCACGCTCCGCATCCTGGATCTGCTTCTCCAGTTTCCTCAGCAGCGCGATCTGCTCCGTGACCAGCTCATAGTATTGGGCATGACTCGCATCCCGGAACACCCCGGCGACCGCCTGCAGGTCGGAGAGCGCCGCATGCACGAGATCAACCTCACCGGACAGTTCCGCCAGTGCCTTGCGGGCGGCGGCCAGGTTGGCCCTGGTCATTGCCCATTCCAGCCATCCCCGCTCGCGCGTCAGCTCCTTGAGGGCGTTCTCGTAGGCTTCGATGGCGGATTCCAGGTGCTGCGGGTCTTCCTCGCGCATCCCGAGTCGGTGCAGGGCCGCACCGAGATTGTTCTGCGTCATGGCCCAGTCCCGGGGCACCCGGTCGCGGCTCCTTTCGGAGAGCGCACTGCGGTAGGCGGCGACAGACTGCTCGAGCGTGCGCGGGCCTTTGCGGTGTTCGCCCAGCAGGCGCAGCGCCGTACCCAGATTATCCATGGTCGCCGCCCAGTCCAGCGGGCCGCGCTCACGGGTCCACACCTGTAGCACCTTCTTGTAGGCGTCTGAGGCCCGCTTCAGGATCGTCTTGTCCTGCTTGCGCTGGCCCAGGGTGAGCAACGCGGCCGCGTAGTTGTTCTGGGTGACCGCCCATTCCTGCGGCTCGCGTTCCCGCGTCCGCACCTCAAGGGCTGACTCGAAGGCGCTCACCGAACGTTCCAGCATCTCGGTATCGGCGTGGCGCTGGGCCAGTATGCCAAGCGTATTGCCGAGGCTGTTGTAGGTGGCGCCCCAGTCCGCCGGGTCGCGTTCGCCGCTCTCCACCGAGAGGGCGTTTTCGAACGCCTCTATCGCTCTTTCCAACAACCGGGTGCCCCGCTGACGCCGGCCCAAGGCGCCGAGGGCATCGCCGAGATGGTGCTGGGTCGCGGCCCACTCATCC
>Ga0102956_1000120_pt1 | contig 25312 bp, 17 predicted proteins | sample SalPonF2_A_D2_MG_FD_84515 | JGI IMG/M metagenome (GOLD analysis project Ga0102956, IMG submission 84515) | Salt pond soil microbial communities from South San Francisco under conditions of wetland restoration - Salt Pond MetaG SF2_A_D2_MG ...
GACGTCGGGCTCACGCTCACCGCGCACCCCACCGAGGTCAAGCGCTACACCGTCCGGCTGAAGCTCGAGCGCATCGCGGCGGCCCTGCGGCGCTCGAGCGAGCACGAGCTGTCGCCGCAGCAGGAGGCGCGCCTGAAGGACGAGGTCTTCGCGGAGATCGCCACCCTGTGGCAGACGCGCGAGCTGTTCGCGGTCAAGCCGACCGTGCTCGACGAGGTGAAGAGCGCGCTGTACTACTTCCGGCGCTCGCTTCTCGACGCCATCCCGCGCCTCATGCGGGACATGGAAGAGGCCCTCGACGCCGTCTATGGAGCCGCCGACAACCTGCCCTTGCCGACCGTGCTGGGCTTCCGCTCGTGGATCGGCGGCGACCGTGACGGGAACCCTTTCGTCACGCCCGACGTCACCCGCGAGGCGATCACTTTGCAGGCCGAGGTCGCGCTCGACGCCTACCTCGCCGATGTGGACGCCCTGGTGCAGCGTTTGTCGCTGTGGGAGCGGAGGGTGACCCTGACGAAACCGTTCCGCGACGACCTGGAGCGCCTGCTGCAGCGGGAGGGCCCGCCCGAGCGCTTCCCAGAGGAGCCCTACCGCCAGAAGCTGGCGTACGTGCACCGCTTCCTCGAACGCGAGCGCGCGTCGCTGCGCCGGGAGGGGCCGGCCGGCTATCCCGGCCGCGCCCAGGGGCTCGTCGATGACCTGGCGCTGGTGGAGAGCACGCTCGAAGCCGGTCAGGGCGGCCGCGCGGCGCGGTCGTTCGTGCGACCGGCGCTGCACCGTGCCAGCGCGTTCCGCTTCCACCTCGCCCCCCTCGACCTGCGCGAGCACTCCCGGGTTCATGAGCGGGCGCTGGCTCAGCTGCTGCGCTACGCCGGGGTGGCGGACGATTACGCCTCGCTCGACGAGGACGCCCGCGTGGCGTTGCTCGAAGACGAGCTAGGCTCGCCCCGTCCCCTGGCCCCGCCCGAAGCGGCGCTGGGCGAGGAGGCCGAGCGCGCGCTGGGCTTCCTCGAGGAGGTACGCCGCACGCAGGTCCGTTTCGGCGAGGAGGCGACCGGGAGCTACGTGGTCAGCATGACCGAAGGGGTGTCCGACATCCTGGAAGCGCTGGTGCTGGCGAAGCAGGCGGGCGTTTCGGCCATCGATGCCACCCCGCTGTTCGAGACGGAGGCCGACCTGCGGGCGGCGCCCGACGTCATGGAGCGGCTCTTCGCGGTGCCCGCCTACCGCCGGCACGTGGAGCGACGCGGCGTGCAGGAGGTCATGATCGGGTACTCGGACTCGAACAAGGACGCCGGATTCCTGGCCGCCAACTGGGCGCTCTACCGGGCGCAGGACGGCGTGGCGAAGGTGTGTCGCGAGGCCGGCGTGCCGCTGCGGATCTTCCACGGCCGCGGCACCAGCATCGGTCGCGGGGGCGGGCCGGCCGGGCGAGCCATCCTGGCGCAGCCGCCCGGCAGCCTCGGGGGTCGCATGCGCATCACCGAGCAGGGTGAGGCGCTGGCGGCGCGCTATGCCGACCCCGACCTCGCGCACCGTCACCTGGAGCAGGTCGCGCACGCCTTCATCCTCTCCTCGGCACGCGATGCCGGGCCGCTTCCCGAGCTGCCCGAGCGTTACCGCGAGGCGATGGAGCGTGCTTCGCGCGCCGCGAGGGAGCGCTACCGCGCCCTGCTGGAGAGCGAGGGGTTCCTCGACTTCTTCCACACCGTCACGCCCATCGAGGAGATCAGCCGTCTCGACATCGGCTCGCGGCCCGCCCGGCGTGCCGGCGACCGCTCGCTCGACAACCTCCGCGCCATCCCCTGGGTGTTCTCCTGGACGCAGTGTCGCGCCAACCTCCCGGGCTGGTTCGGGCTCGGCTCGGGGCTGGCCGTGTTGCCGCCCGAGCTCACGGCGGAGATGGTGCGCGAGTGGCCGTTCTTCCGCACCCTCATCGACTTCGCGCAGATGAGCCTCGCCAAGGCCGACCTCGACATCTTCGAACGCTACCTGGAGCTGGTCCCTCGAGAACTGAGGGCGCGCTTCCGCTCCCTCATCCACGAGGAGCACGTCCGGACGGTCGAGCAGGTCGAGCGCGCCACCGGCCACGGGTTGCTCGAGCACGACCCCACGCTGGCTCGTTCCATCGAGCTCCGCAACCCCTACGTCGACCCCATCAGCTTCCTGCAGGTGGAGCTGCTGGGCAGGCTGCGGGCGCTGCCCGAGGAGAGCCCGGAGCGGGAGGGGCTGGAGTACGCGGTGCTGGTGTCCCTGCTCGGCGTGGCAGCGGGCATGCGCAACACCGGTTGAGGCGCGGTTCGGGGCGCCCGCGGTGGATGAAGCAGCATGAAGCCTCTGGTATAACCATCTCATGGCGTTCATGGCGAAGCCACCTATGCTGACGGTCCTACGATGAGGAGTCGCGCATGAGTCTTCTGATGAGCGGCGGCCCCGTTCTGGTCGCAATTCTGCTCGTCTCGCTGTACGCCGTCTACCTGTTCTTCGAACGCTTCTTCAAGCTTTCCAAGGAGCGCCTCGACAGCGACGTCTTGATGGGGCGCGTCAACGCCGCGGTGCGCGAGCGCGACCTGGAGCTGGCGTTGGCCGCGTGTGAGCAGCACGGGGGCCCGGTCGCCCGGGTGCTGCGCGCGGCGCTGCTGCGGCTGCCGTACGGCCGCTCCGCCGTCGAGGCGGCGTTCCAGGAGGCCTCCCTCCAGGAGGAGCAGAGCCTCACGCGAGGCCTGCGGCCGCTGGCGGCCATCGCCCAGATCGCTCCCATGCTGGGCCTGCTCGGTACCGTCACCGGCATGATCCTCGCCTTCTCCGAGATCGCCAACCAGGGCACCGGCAACCCGTCGGTGCTGGCTGACGGGATCGGGCAGGCGCTGGTGACCACGGCTGCCGGCCTGATCGTCGCCATCCCCACCGTGATCGGCCAGAACTACCTGGCGAGCCGGGTCGACACCATCCTGATCGAGATCGACCGGCGCCGCGAGGAGCTGATGGGGAATGTCGTGCAGGCGGTTGCCGCACGCAAGGAGGAGACGGCTCGGGCGGAGCCCCAGGCGGCCGAGCGAGAACCCTCGGCGTCGCGGGCCGCCTCGCAGGCCTAAGGGAACGCCATGCGTCAGTCACGCGGCCGCAGCCGTCTGAGAGCTTCGCCCAGCCTGGACCTCACCCCTATGGTCGACGTGGTGTTCCTGCTGGTGATCTTCTTCATGGTGTCCACCACCTTCATCACCATGGAGTCGGGGCTGCCGGTCGACCTGCCGTCGGCGCAGACGGCGGTCACCGAGCCCTCCACGCTGCCCACCGTCACCATCACCAAGGACGAGCAGATCTACGTGGGCGGCCAGGTCGTGTCGCAGGCGCAGCTGGTCGATGTCGTGCGCGGCAGGATGGCGTCCACCGGCTACACCACCGTCGTGCTCCGCGCGGACACGACCGTCCCTCACGGGCTCGTCGTGCACGTCATGGACCTGATCAAGCAGGCCGGCGCGAAACGCCTCGCCATCGCGACGGGGGGTTGATCGCCGGCGTGACCCGCCTCGCCGATGCGTGGCGCGACCCGGACAAGCGGCGCGCCCTCCTGCTGTCGGTCACCGTGCACCTGGTGGCGCTGCTGCTGTTGGCGGTATTCCTGAGCGCCCCGAAGCCGCGCAAGCTGGACCACTACCTGGTCGTCACGCTGGGTTCGCCGCAACATTCCGAGTCCACCACGCAGGCTCCGGCGGCCGAGGCGCCCGCGCCTCAGGCGTCGCAACCGCAGGTCGCCTCCGGCGCGATCGGCGAGCCGCAGGCGCGGAGCGCTCCGCAACCGCAGCCGCAGGCGCCCGAGCCGCAACAAGCCACCGCACAGCCGCCGGCACCGGCCCAGCCGCAGCCCGAGGTGCAGCAGCCGGCCGAACAGCCGCAGTCCCCGCCGGCGCAGGCGGCCGAGGCCCCGGCGCCCAGCCTGACGCCTCCGGCGCCCCCGGCTCCGGCTGCCCCGGCTCCCTCGCAGCAGTCGGGGGCAACCACCTCGGCCACCTTGCCCGACATCAACCCGGTGCAGCTGCAGCCCAGGCAGGCGGCCCCCTCGATCACCATCCCCAAGCCGCAGACGCAGGCCGACGTGCCCCAGGCGACCACCCTGGCCATCACGCCGCAGTCCAGCGTGACGCCGGCGAAGACGGTGCCCTCCCCGCAGACCCAGGCGCAGGTGGCACCGTCCCAGGCCGTGCCGCGGCCCCAGGCGTCGGCGAGCGTGGCGCGCAGCCTCCGAGCGCCGCAGGCCCAGGCGCAGGTCGCGGCAGCGCAGTCGCTCCAGGCGCCCCAGGCGTCGGCCCAGGTCGCGGCGCCGCGATCGCTGGCGCCGCCGCAGGCGTCGGCTTCGGTGGCGTCGCCCCGTGCGCTGCAGGCGCCGCAGGCGAGCGCCACGGCCGGCAGTTCACGCAACGTGCAGGTGACGCCGCAGGTGTCCGTCAGCGCCCCCCAGCAGGTGCCGCTCCCAACGGTGCGAGCCGACGTTCAGGCCCCCGCGCCGACGACGGGCGCGCCGAGCAGCAGCGGCGCCCCGCCAGGCAGCTCCGACGTGACCACGAACCGTGCCGGGACCCGCACGCCGGGTGGGAACGCGCCGTCGGCGGGGCAGGTGGGCGGCACCACCCAGGCCAACGCCGCCGGTCGCGGCAGCGCCGCCTCGCCGGACGGCAGCGCTACCGGCACGGGATCGCCGGTCACCGCGCCCGCCCCGTACCGCCAGCAGCTCGAGCGACCGCTGGCCGTGCTGGTCGACAACGTCCACGGCTATCCGCAGGCGGGCCTGAAGCAGGCCTCGAGCATCGTCGAGATGCCGGTCGAGGGCGGTCTGACGCGCCTCATGCTCATCTATGACAGCGCCGATCCCGGCCAGGTCGGGCCCATCCGCAGCGCGCGTGACTACTTCGTCAAGATCACCGACTCGATGAACGCCGTGCTGGTGCACGACGGCGGCTCACCGGGCGCCATGATCGCCATCAAGCAGGGGCCCCTCCCGACGCTGGACGCCCTGCACCGCAGCGACCTCTTCAAGCGCGCCGGCCAGCGCCAGGCGCCCTACAACCTCTATAGTCAGGGCGACGCCCTGCGGCGCGCCGTCAACCGGCTGCTCCCGCCGCGCACGCGCGTGCTGACCGGGACCCTGTTCCGGCCGCCCAGCAGCGCCCCCACCGTCATCAGCGTCACCGACCGCTTCAGCGCGAACTACAAGTCGGGGTTCCGCTACCTCCCGACGCTCGACAGCTACCGCTGGGTCCGCAACGGAAGCGGCGCCAACGACGCCTCGGGCGAGAACGTGCTCGTGGACGCCGTAGTGATGGCCAAGATCAGCGCGCGGCCGTTGCCGGACGATCCCGAAGGTCGCCTCTACATCCCCCTGCAGGGGGGGCCGGCCACCCTCTACGTCCATGGGCGCGCGGTCCGCGGTCACTGGGACCTGGCCGACGGCGTGCGCTTCGTGACCGAGAGCGGTCAGCCGGTCGATCTGGCCCCGTTCCAGACGTGGTTCGTGATGACGCCGACGTACGACCAGCGCGTGGAGCAGTAGGCGCGCGGTCCTGTGGCGGCCGCGCGGGCCGGCGCGATGGACCGGGCGAGGCCGGGTGTTCAGTCGTCGGCGCGCGCGACGGTCTCGTCGAAGAAGAGTCCCCGCATCCGCAACCGGTAGCGCTGCTCGGCGACATCCACGTCGAGGTAGCTGTACTCGTCCTGGTAGCCGTTGGTGTCGAGTAGGATGGCGCGCCCCTGGGAGGCGATGTTCACGCCGCCGCGCACCGGGGTGTGGCCGTAGACGCCGAGCCGGTAGGGGGTACCCTCGAGGAAGTCCCTCTCCTCGTAGATCCAGCGGCGCCGGTTCTCGAGGTAGAAGCCGTTGTCGTAGGTGTTGTGCTCGGGTAGCGGGCCCACGTGCGCCAGGTGCAGCTCTTCGATGACGACCTCGGAGGGCCACGCGAGGATCCACTGGCGGATCTCCGGGTCCATGTCGCCCCCGTACCCGGCCTTCCACTCCAGGTGGGACACGTCGTCGGTGCGTAACGGGCCCTGTTCGGGATGCACGGCGTTGAAGTCGTGGTTGCCCATGAGGATGACCATCTTGCCGTCCGGCAGGCGGTCCTGGAAGCCCTTGACCTCGCGCAGGAAAGACGTCTGAGCCTTCTCCGCACGTTCGAGGTGGCGCGGGTTGTACTCGTCGTACCGGCGCACGTTGATGAGGTCGGCGTAGCGCTCGCGGCTCTTGGCGTGCACCAGGTCGCCCAGCAGCACCAGCCGGCTGTCGCCCTGCACGAAGGACGTGGTGGGCCGGTGCCCTTCGTCGGCGAGCTTCGCCTCCTGCAGGATCTGCCACAGCTTGTCCGCCTGCATGTGGATATCCCCGATGACGATCACGCGCACGGCTGGCCTCCGCGCTCACGGCGTGCAGCGGCCCCGCGTGCCCGGCGGTCGTGCTCGCGGCCGGAGTCTGGGGGTGCGATCGGAAGTGCGGCGCCCATCGGCGGGATTGAGGTCAGCGACTGGCCTGCGTCTGGAGGAGCGGAAGCGGATCGACCGGCTCGTTGTCGACGCGGATCTCGAAGTGGAGATGCGGGCCGGTCGAGTGCCCGGTGGTGCCCACCCGCGCGATCACCTGGCCCTCCTGGACCTGCTGCCCCTGTTGCACGAGCAGGGCGGATGCATGGCCGTAGTAGTAGGCGGTGTTGCCGCTCTTGATGATCACGCACAGACCGTACCCGCCGTTCCAGCCCGCCAGGACCACGGTGCCTGGGACCGCGGCGTGGATGGCCTCTCCACTGTTGCCGGCGATGTCGAGGCCGGTATGGAAATTGGAGCCGTCCACGCGGAGCTGGCGGTAGCCGAAGTGCGAGGTGATGGGGCCGTGGATCGGCCACATCATGCCCGAGGCGGGCGCGGGCGTGGGGGTCGCGGTGGTCGTGCGTGCAGCACCGAGCTCGCCCGCCGGGACGATGCGCAGTGTCTGCCCGGCGAAGAGGTTGCTGGACGGCAGATCGTTCGCGCTCATGAGCGCGGCAACGGTGGTGTTGTAGCGGTGGGCGATCGACCACAGGCTGTCGCCCTTGTTCACCGTCACCGTCGGCGGCACCGGGCCGCCGGTGTCCGTGCTGGGACCGGCGTAGCGGCCGGGGACCTCGAGGCTGTCGCCGGGGTGGATGACGCTCCCGGAGCCCAGGCCGTTGGCGCTGGCCAGCGCCGCGACCGTGACCTGGTAGCTCTGAGCGAGGTTCCACAGGGTATCGCCGGGCTGGACCCTGATGACCAGCGGTGCCGGTGCGGGCGTGCTCGGCCGCAATTTGAGCGTCTGCCCGGGCTTGATGGTGGAACCCCCGAGGTCGTTGTACGCGATGAGATCGTCCACGCTCAGGTGGAACGCCAGCGCGATGTCGTACAGGGTGTCGCCCGGCTGGACCACGTAGGCGTCCGGCGTCGCGTTGCCGTCCTGCGGGAGCTTCAGGCTGATGCCGGGCTTCAGCGCGTCGCCCACCAGGCTGTTGGTCTGGCGCAGGGCGTCGACGCTGGTGCCGTAGCGTTGTGCCAGGCCCCACAGGGTGTCGCCCGGTTGCACCGTGATGGTCGTGCCCTGTGCCCAGGCCGCCGAGAAGGTCAGCCAGGCGAGCGTCAAGCCGAGGGCGAAGAAGGGGCGGCGGCGAGGCATCCCGCCTAGGTTACCAGAACCGGCGCAGCAGCAAGTGGAAAGAATTCATGTCCGGTGGGGGCGAAGTCGCCTGCCGGGCCAGCGCCGAACACGGCCCGACCGGGCGGCACGGCTCAATCGCGCGGGTCGAGAAGCCCGTCCAGGGCATCGGGGCGTTCGATCGCCAGCAACCAGCGCCGGCCCAGCTCGCTCTCGAAGGCGACATAGGCATCGATCTCGAGGCCGTCGGCGACGCCTTCGATCAGCCTGCGCTCCAGCCTGCGTGCTTCGCATCGGAGGGCCTGGGTGGGGAGCTTGGAGAGTCGTTCGAGCATGCGGGCTCCTCTCGCCTTGGGATCGAAGGGAGTCTAGCAGCGGCCCACTTACGGCATTCTCAGTCGCCGTTGTCCGTCGTCATCTTCCGTCGCCGCCGACCACCCGCGTGCCTCCCTGTCCGCGCAGCGCCCGGCGGGCGCCTTCGGCGCTCCGCCCGTCGGCGATGACGGCGTAGGGGGCGCCGAGATCGATCGCGCGGAGGGCCGCCTCCACCTTCGGGATCATGCCGCCGTCGATGCGGCCGTCCCCGATGCGAGCTCGGGCGTCGTCGCGCGTCAGGGTTGGAAGCAGGCTCTCGGGGCGGGAGGCATCGTCCAGCACGCCCGGCACGTTGGTCAGGAAGACGCAGCCTGCGCCGAGCGCGCCCGCTGCGGCGCCGGCGACCTCGTCGGCGTTGACGTTGAGCAGGCCGCCGTCGGGGTCGAGGGCGAGGCAGGCCAGCACGGGCACGAAGTGTGCCGCCAGAAGCGCCCGGAGCGCGCCGCCGTTCACGGCCGTGACCCGGCCGACGCGTCCCAGCGCCGGATCGAGCGGCTCGGCCCGCACCAGCGTGCTATCGCGCCCGCTCAGGCCGAGGGCGGGACCGATGTCCTGTGCCAGCCGCTTTCCCAGCAGCGTGAGGACCCGCTCGACGACCGCGAGGCTCTCGGGGGCGGTCACCCGGAGGCCCCGCACGAAGCGGTGCTCCAACCCGGCCTCGTCGAGCGCGGCGTTGATGAAGGGGCCGCCGCCGTGCACGACGACCGGATCCTCCCCGGCCTCGAACAGCGCACGGATCTCCGACGCCACCGTGAAGCGGGTGGCGTCGTCGGTCATGGCGTTGCCGCCGTACTTGACGACCACGGGCATGCGCCAGTCTAGCCCGGCATCCGCGGCGCGGAGCCCGCCACAAGCCCCACACGGCGTGCCGGACGGCACCCGTGGTAGATTCGGGCGCGCCTCGCCGTGGCAGCGGGCGGCCTACGAACGTTGCGCTGCACGTTGCTCGAGGGGGAGAGGAGACGCGGTGGACCCAGCCCCAACCCTGGTCTTCGGGACCGACGGCTGGCGTGACATCATCGCCGACCGCTTCACGGTGGCCAATGTGCGCCGTGCGGCCGCCGCCTACGCGGAGCATCTGCTGGAACGGGGCGCCCGGCGTGTGGTGGTGGGCCACGACACGCGGTTCGGAGGGGAGCTGTTCGCGGGCGCTGTGGCCCGCGAGCTGGCGGCCCAAGGGCTCGAGGTGCTTCTGTCCGACGGCTATCTGCCGACGCCCGCGCTCTCCTACGCCGTGGCGCACTATGGCGCCGGCGGCGGCGTCATGCTGACGGCGTCGCACAACCCGCCGGACTACCAGGGCTTCAAGCTCAAGGGACCGTACGGCGGCACCGCCACCGACGAGATCTACCGCGACGTGGCGCGGCGCGTGGCGACGGCACGACCGGCGGACGACGCCGACCCGACGGGGATCGAGCGCTTCGACGTGCGGGACGCCTACTACCGGGCTCTCGAGGGCGTGCTCGACATGGACGTGCTGGCTACGGCGCAGGGCCGCATCCTGCACGACGCCATGGGCGGCGCCGCGTGCGGCTGGTTGACGGGCTTCGCGGCCTCACGGGGGCTGGCGCTGCGGATCGAGCCCGTGCACGGGGAGCCGCACCCCCTGTTCTACGGCGTGAACCCGGAGCCGATCGCCGGCAACCTCGCCGACACCCGCGGGCGCATGCGCGAGACGGACGCCTGGTTCGCTGCAGCCACCGACGGCGACGGCGATCGGCTCGGCGCGGTCCTCCCCGGCGGGGCGTTCTTCGATGCCCACCAGATCTTCGCGGTGCTGCTCGACGAGCTCTCGCTCGGCGGGCGCGCGGGGTCGGTGGTGAAGACCTTCACGGTGTCGCGCGTCGTCGAGCGACTCGCGTCCCGGCGGGGCCGTACCGTGGTGGAGACCCCGGTCGGCTTCAAGTACATCGTCGACGCCATGCTGTCCCAGGACGTGCTCATCGGCGGCGAGGAGTCCGGGGGCATCGGCGTGGCCGGGCACATCCCCGAACGCGACGGCATCGTCAACGCGCTGCTGCTGGTGCAGAGCGTGGTGCGCAGCGGGTTATCGCTGGCCGAGCGCTTCTCGGCCATCGAGCGCGAGACCGGCTGGCGCCACGCCTACGACCGGCTCGACCTCCACCTCTCGGGCAATGCGCTCAAGGAGCGGGTGCTGGAGGAGCTGCGCGACCCGCCGACGAGTGTGGCCGCGCGCCCGGTCACCTCGGTGGAACGGCTCGACGGCGTCAAGCTCAACCTGGCCGACGACGCCTGGTTGCTCTACCGGCCGAGCGGCACCGAACCGGTGCTGCGCGTCTACTGCGAGGCCCCCACGGCCGAGGACGTGACGGCCCTCCTCGACGCGGCGCGCGCCTGGATCGACAGCCTCGCCTGAGGCCCGGGCCGCGCTCGCGTGGGCGCCGGCCTCAGACCTGCCGGAACGCTTTCGGGCTCCTCGACAGCACCTCGTGCCCGCTCTCGGTGACGATGGCGAGGTCCTCGATGCGGACGCCGCCGAAGCCCGGCAGGTACACGCCGGGCTCGACGGTCACCGACATGCCGGGGGCCAGCAGATCGTCGGAACGGGTGGACAGGCGCGGACCTTCGTGGATCTCGAGCCCGGTGCCGTGGCCCAGCGAATGCGCGAAGGCCCCGGCGAGGTCGTGTTCGGCCAACAGGTCGCGCGCCACGGCGTCGAGCTCTTTGCCCGAGCGCCCCGGCGCCACAGCCGCCAGCGCGGCCTCCTGGGCCTCGAGAACGGCGTCGAACAGACGGCGGAGCTCGGGGTCGATCTCGCCGACCGCTACCGCCCGCGTCATGTCGGCGTGGTAGCCCTCGTACACGGCGCCGAAGTCGAGCGTGACCAGGTCGCCGGCCGCGATGGCCTTGGTCGAGGCGACGCCGTGCGGCATGGCGCTGCGCACGCCGCTCGCCACGATGATGTGGAAGCCCGGCCCGCCGGAGCCCGCGAGGCGCATGTGGCGCTCGAGCTCCAGGGCGACCTCGACCTCGCGAACCCCCGGCCGCAGCATCGGCACGACGTTCTCGAAGGCCTCGTCTGTGATGCGCGCCGCCTCGCGCAGCTTGGCGATCTCCTGCGCGCTCTTGATGAGCCGGAACGACGCCAGGAACGCTTCGGTCGCCATGGGCTCGGCCCCCAGTCGCTCGGTGATGCGCCGGAAGCGGTGCAGGCTGAGGTGCTCGCTTTCGACGGCGAGGCGCATCTCGCCCACCATCTCGGAGAGGTGTTCCTCCCAGTTCGGGGTGATGACGACCTCGAGGCGCGACTCCTCGGCCGCCTGGGCGGTATAACGGCCGTCGGTCAGCAGGGCCGCTCGCTCCCCGGTGATCACGACCACGCCGTCCTCGGGGCTGGTGAAGCCGGAGAGATAGCGCACGTTGGCCGGGGCGGTTACCAGCAGAGCATTGGCGCCGATGCCGGCCAGCTTGTCCCGGACGTCCCGCAACAGGCTCACCGCGCCGCCTCCACGATCGCCAGGAGCTGGTCGGCGTCGAGGCTGGCGCCGCCGATGAGGCCGCCGTTCACGTCGCCCATCGCGAGCAGCTCGGCGGCGTTGGCGGGCTTCATGCTGCCGCCGTAGAGCAGCCGCAGGGCCCGTCCCGTGTCGCCGAAGCGCCTCGCGACGGCGTCGCGGATGGCGGCCCCCATCTCCTGGGCATCGTCGGCGGTGGCCGTCCTACCCGTGCCGATGGCCCAGACCGGCTCGTAGGCGATGACCAGGGCGTCGGGGTCGGCCAGCTCGATGCCCTCCAGGTCGCCCTCGAGCTGCGCCAGGACCACCTCGCGCGCGCGGCCCGCGACCCGCTCCTCCTCACGCTCGCCGACGCACAGGATGGGCACCAGCCCGGCCTCCAGCGCGCGCGTGAGCTTGGCGTTGATGAGCGCGTCGTCCTCGCCGTGGTAGGCGCGGCGTTCGGAGTGGCCGACGACCACGTAACGCGCGCCGGCGTCGCGCAGCATGGCCGCGGAGACCTCGCCGGTGTACGCTCCCTGCTCGTGCGCGCTGACGTCCTGCGCGCCCAGCGCGACGTCGGTGCCGCGCGCCAGGGCCGCCATCGGCGCGAGGTGCGTGAAGGGCACGTTGAGCAGGAGGTCGCAGTGGTCGTGCTCGGCGGCGTCGAAACCTTCGAGGAAGGCGCGGAGCCAGGCCGTGGCCTCGCTGGGCAGCTTGTGCATCTTCCAGTTGCCGGCGATGAGCGGTCGGATGCGGGCGTTCGGCGATGACATGCGTCACGATACCGCAGCCGTCGTGCGCCCTCCGGACCGGGCACGCGAAGGGGCCGGGCCTTCGCGGCCCGGCCCCTCGGTTCCGATCGACGAGATGCGGCGGCCTCAGGCCTGGACGCCCGCCTCGCCGCTCTTGCCGCCGCGCCGGCGGCTCCGCTTGCGGCTGCTGCCGCCGCCGCTCGTGCTGCGATGCTCGAGCGCCTCGACGCCCCCGACCAGCGCCAGTTCCAGCACGCCGTCCAGATCGCTGACCTCGTGGAGCTGCAGGCTCTTGGTGAGGTGGGTGGCGATGTCCTTCATGTCGGCGCTGTTCTTCTCGGGGAAGAGGATGTGCTTGATCCCCGCCCGCTTGGCGCCCAGGATCTTCTCCTTCAGGCCGCCGATGGGCAGCACCCGGCCGCGCAGCGTGATCTCGCCGGTCATCGCCACGTCCTTGCGGACGGGCGTGCCGGTGAGCGCGCTGATCAGCGAGGTGGCGAGCGCCACGCCCGCGCTGGGCCCCTCCTTCGGGGTCGAGCCCGCCGGGACGTGGATATGGATCTCGCTGTCGTCGAGCGTCGCCCTCGGGATGCCGAAGCGCTCGGCGTTCGACTTGGCGTAGGTCAAGGCGGCGCGAGCGGACTCCTTCATCACTTCGCCGAGCTGCCCCGTCAGCACCAGCCCGCCCTTGCCGGGCGTGATGGAGGTCTCGACGAACAGGATGTCCCCGCCCACCGGGGTGTAGTACATGCCGGTCGCGACGCCGACGAGGTTGTCCTCGGCTTCCGACTCGGGCGTGAACCGGTGCGCGCCCAGATACCCTTCGAGGCTGCGCTCGGTGATGCGTACCCTCTTGGCGTCGCCTTCGGCGATGCGCCTGGCGGCCTTGCGGCACAGGGTGCCGATGATGCGCTCCAGGTTGCGCACGCCCGCTTCGCGCGTGTAGGAGGTGACCACGCTCGACAGCGCGCCGTCGGACATGCTGAGCTGGTTGGCCTTGAGGCCGTTCTCGGCGACCTGACGCGGCAGCAGGTAGCGCTTGGCGATCTCCATCTTCTCCTGCTCGATGTAGCTGGAGAACTCGATCATCTCCATGCGGTCGGACAGCGCCTCGGGGATCTGCTGCGCGTAGTTGGCCGTGGCGATGAACAGCACCTCGGAGAGGTCGAACGGGACGCCCAGGTAGTGGTCGACGAAGCTGTTGTTCTGCGCCGGGTCGAGCACCTCCAGCAGCGCCGACGAGGGGTCGCCCTGGTAGGACGCCCCCAGCTTGTCGACCTCGTCGAGCAGGAACACCGGGTTCTTGGTGCCGGCCTGGCGGATGCCCTGGATGATGCGGCCCGGCATCGAGCCGATGTAGGTGCGCCGGTGCCCGCGGATGTCCGACTCGTCGCGTGCGCCGCCCAGGGAGATGCGCACGTACTCGCGGCCGAGCGCCTTGCCGATCGACTTGGCGATGCTGGTCTTGCCCACGCCGGGAGGCCCCACGAACAGCAGGATCGGTCCCTTGTTGACCTCGAAGGCGTCGAGCTCACCCTTCTGCGCGCGTTCCTCCTTGAGCTTGCGCACGGCCAGGTACTCGAGCACGCGGTCCTTGACCTTCTCGAGGCCGTAGTGGTCCTCTTCGAGGATCTTGCCGGCCTTGCCGATGTCGAGCCGGTCCTCGCTGCGGTTGTTCCACGGCAGCTCGGTGATGGTCGTGAGGTAGGTGCGGATGACCGATGCCTCGGCGGAGTCCGGGTGCATGCGCGACAGCCGGTTGAGCTCGCGCTGCGCCTCCTTCATCACCACCTCGGGGAGCTCGAGGGCCTCGAGCTTCTCGCGGAAGGCCTCGACCTCGTCCTCGTCCTCGTCGTTGCCGGAGAGCTCCTTCTGCAGCGCCTTGATCTGCTCGCGGAGGAAGAACTCGCGCTGGTTGCGGTCGATCTCCTCCTTGACCTCGCGTTGCAGGCGCCGCTGCGTCTCCTGGAGCTCGAGCTCGGTGTCGATGAGCAGCAGCACCTTGCGCAGGCGCTCCTCGACGGTGGCCGCTTCGAGCACGCTCTGCTTGTCGGGAAGCTTGAAGTCGAGGTGGTAGGCGACGTAGTCGGCGAACTGGCCGGCGTCCTCGAGGTTCATCACGAACTGCGCGACCTCGTGCTGGACCTGCCGGCTCCCGTTCTCGACCAGATCGGCGAACTTCTCCTTCAGCTCGCGGAAGGTCGCCTGGACCATGACCTCGTCGCCCTCGGGGACCTCGATGGGGCTCACATCGGCCTCGATGAGGCCCGTGGAGCCGTGGAAGCGATCGATGTGCACGCGCGCGAAGGCCCGCACCAGCATCTGGATGCTGCCGTCGGGGTTCTTCTTCATGCGCATGATGTTGCAGGCCGTACCGACGTCGTAGAGGTCTTCGGCCTTGGGCTCCTCGACGTCGCGGTCGCGCTGGCTGGCGATGACGATGGTGCGGTCGCGATCGAGGGCGGCGTTGATGGCGCGGATGGAGATGCCCCGACCCGCGTCGATGGGCATGACCATGGTGGGGTAGAGCACGCTGCCGCGCACCGGGCACACCGGGATCGGAGCGCTGAAGTCGGTGGGGGTGGGAGTCTCTGCCATGGGCTCTCCTAGCCTGCGCGAAGCGCGGGACGCTGGGGACGAGGGTGAACGTGAACGTGTGCGGGGCCGGAGGCCGCGCACCGAATGAGTCGTGAAACCTGAGTCAGCACTTGTCAAGTTTACTGCAGCTCAGCGACTCAGCTGGAAGGTGGCTTACCTTCTCGGGCGTGCCGACGACGCTCGGAACCTCGCCCCCCGGGTGACGCCCGAAAGGGGCGTCGCGCCAGTCCCAACAGTATAAACTGCCCGCCCCCGTGCCGCACATGCGCTGCCGAACGCTCGTCCCCACGGGGCCGCTCGGGCGCGTGAGGGCCCTGTGGTAGCGTGAGCGCGCCATGGCCGACGTCACCCAAGCCCTACGAGAGGCCGTCCAGGCGGCGCTTGCGAGCCTCCAGGTGGAGGACGCCGAGGTCGCGATCCAGGAGGTGCCCGCCGACAAGCCGGGCGACTACGGTACCCCCGTCGCCTTCACCCTGGCGCGCCGCCTCAGGCGCAACCCCGCCGTCATCGCGCAGGACCTCATCGCCGCGCTCGCGCTGCCCGAAGGCGTTGCGCGTGCCGACGCCGTCGGCCCCTACATCAACTTCCACCTGGTGCCGGGCGACTTCGTGGCCCAGGTGGTGCAGGCGCCCCCGCCCCCGCAGGGCGCCGGTCTCAAGGTCGTCCTGGAGCACACGTCGGTCAACCCCAACAAGGAGGCGCACGTCGGGCACCTGCGGAATATCGTGCTGGGCGACGCCTGCGCCCGCATCCTGCAGGCGGCCGGGAACGCCGTCGAGGTGCAGAACTACATCGATGACACCGGCCGGCAGGCGGCCGAGAGCCTGTTCGCGGCCGAGTACTTCGGCGCGCGTTACGACGGCAAGCACAAGTACGATCATTGGCTCGGCGAGCTCTACGTGCGGCTCGGCGAGGCCAAGGCAGACGACGGGGAGCGCATCGACGCGGGTGTCTCGCAGGTCATGCACCGTCTGGAGCGCGGTGAGTTGCGTGCCGAGGTCGAGCGGGTGGTGGCGGCGCAGCTCGAGACCTTCCATGCGCTCGGGGCCGAGTACGACCTGCTGGTGTGGGAGTCCGACGTGGTCCACGGCGGGTTCCTGCGGCGCGGCCTCGACGTGCTCGAGGCCAGCCCCTACGTGTCGCGCCCCACGGAAGGCAAGTTCGCGGGCGCGCTCGTCATGGACGTGTCGGAGTTCCTGCCCGGCCTCGAGGAGACCCACGTGGTGCTGGTGAGAAGCGACGGCAACGCCATGTACGTCGCCAAGGACATCGGCTACCAGTTCTGGAAGGCGGGGATCTTCGAGGGGCTGCGCTTCCGCGACTTCGAGCGCCAGCCGTCGGGCAAGGTGCTCTACTCCAGCGCGCCGGAGGGCGATGCCCACCCCGACGGGCGCACGTTCGCCCACGGCCAGGAGATCATCAACGTCATCGACGTTCGGCAGAGCCATCCGCAGACCCTGGTCCGCACCGCGCTGGCGCTGTCGGACACGCAGGAGGGGGAGCGCGCCTACCGGAACTCCCATCACCTGGCCTACGAGGTGGTGACGCTGGAGGGGCAACCCATGAGCGGCCGCAAGGGCGTCACGTTGTCCATCGACGACGTGCTGGCCGAGGCGCGCCGCCGCGCCCGCGCGGTGGTGGAGGAGAAGAACCCGCAACTGGCGAGCATCGACGCGGTGGCGCGCCAGGTCGGGGTGGGGGCCCTACGCTTCGGGATGCTCAAGAGCGAGGCCCGCAAGGTCATCGACTTCCGCTGGGAGCAGGCGCTCTCGCTGCAGGGGGACAGCGCCCCCTACGTGCAGTACGCCCACGCCAGGGCCTGCAGCATCCTCCGTGCGGCCGAGGCCGAGGGCATCGGCCGCGAGGCGGCCGACTTCGCCGCGCTCGGCAGCCTCGAGGTGCGTCTCGCGCAGGCGATCCTGCGTTTCCCGGCGGTGGTGGAAGCCGCCGCCCGCGAGTTGGCGCCCCACCTCCTGGCGCAGTACGCGCTCGACATGGCGACCGCCTGGAACGGCTACTACAACCACAAAGGCCCCGACGGTCGACCGGACACGCAGGTGCTCAAGGCGGCGCCGGGTCTGCGCGAAGCGCGGCTCGCTCTCGTCGAGCGGGTGCGGTCCACCCTCGCCGAGGCGCTCGGACTGCTCGGGATCGAGGCGCCGGAGGAGATGTAGGCCGCCTCAGGGACGAGGCTTGAGGGCCTCCGCCATCACCTCGGTGAGGTGCCGTGCGTGACGGGTCGTGCCGTCGGCGATCTGGTGCCGGCAGCTGAAGCCGCAGGCCACGGTATCGCCGTCGTGCTCGCGCACGGCGGGGAAGAGGCGTTGCTCGCCGATGGCCATGGACAGGTCGTGATGCCCGTAGCCGAACGAGCCGGCCATGCCGCAACAGCCCGAGTCGACCTCGCGCACGTCCTCCGACACCCACGCGAGCACCGCCCTGGTCGACGCGGTGCCCAGCACCGCCTTCTGCTGGCAGTGCCCGTGCAGCATCGTCTCCCCGGGGCGCTTCTCGAAGCTCGCGGCCGGGTCGATCTCGCCGCGGGTCCAGGCCTTGGCGAGGAACTGGTCGATCATCAGCACGTTGTCGGCGACGGCGTCGGTCCGGGCGCCGGGGAGCAGGCGCCGGTAATCGTCGGCGAGGGCGGTGATGCAGGAGGGCTCGAGCCCCACGACCGGAACGCCGCGTTCGACGTAGGGATGGAGGCGCTCGACGTTCCGCCTCGCCAGCCCCTTGGCCTCGCGCAGCAACCCCTTGGAGAGCTGCGGTCGCCCGCAGCAGCCGTACGGCACCAACTCGACGGCGTACCCGAGCGCCTCCAGCACCCGCACCGCCGCCTGGCCCGGAGCGGTCTCGTTGAACATCGTCCAGGTGTCGGCGAACAGCGCCACCCGCCGCTCGCTTGCCGGCGGCGCGGGGGGGCGCTCGCGGTCGAACCAGCGCTGGAAGCTCTCGCGAGCGTAGCGCGGCAGCACCCGGCGCCGGTCGACGTCGACCAGTTTCTCCATGGCCCAGCGCACCGGTGCGCTCGGCAGCAGCGCGTTGCTGAGGGGCGCCAGCCGCTGCGCCAGCGGCGCGACGCGGGCCACGTTGCCGATGGCCCGCACCGACAGCGGCGTGCCGTGATCGTCGTAGTAGTGCTGCAGGAACTCGTACTTGATCGTTGCCATATCGACCTGACTGGGGCACTCGGCCTTGCACGCCTTGCACTCCAGGCACAGGTCCAGCACGTCGTAGACCTCGCGGCTCGTAAGCCCGCCCGGCATGCGGCCGTTGAGGGCGTCGCGCAGGACGTTGGCGCGCCCCCGCGTGCTGTGGTCCTCGTCGCGCGTCGCCATGTAGCTCGGGCACATGGTGCCCGTGCCGACCTTGCGGCACGCCCCGACGCCGTTGCAGTTCTCGATCGCGCCGAGGTAGCCGCCGTCGGCGGAGAAGTCGAAGTGGGTGGGGAGCTCCACCTCGGGATAGTCCGCGCCGTAGCGCAGGTTCTCGGTCATGGGCGGAGCGTCGACCACCTTGCCCGGATTCAGCAGCTTCGCCGGGTCGAAGGCCTCCTTGATGGCGCGGAAGTCCTGGTAGAGCACCGGCCCGAACATGGCGGGGTTCTGGTAGGAGCGGATCAGCCCGTCCCCGTGCTCGCCGCTCCAGGAGCCGCCGTGCTTCTTGACGAGCGCGAACACCTCGTGGCTGATGGCCTCGAAGTCGGCGACCCCTTGCTCGGTCTTGAGATCGAGGTGCGGGCGCAGGTGGATCACGCCGACCGAAGCGTGGGCGTAGAACACGACGTGAACCCCGTGTCGGCGGCAGACCTCGGCGACCTCGGCGATGTAGGCGGGAAGGTTCTCGACCGGCACGGAGCTGTCCTCCACGAACGGCGTCGGCTTGCTGCGCCCCTTCACGGTCGAGTAGATGCCGAGCCCGTCGCGCCGGAACTGAAGGATCTCCGCCTGCTGTTCGGGCGCCGTGGCGAGGTAGGTGGCGTAGGCGAGTTTGGCGACGTCCGCATCCGCCTGCAGGCTCTGCAGTCCTGCACGCATCTCCTCGGCCGAGGTGCCGTCGAACTCCACCATCAGCACGGCGCCCGGGTCGCCCTGCAGCCAGCCGAGCAGGGGCTCCAGGGCGCGATTCTGCCGGCCCAGCACGAAGATGTCGCGGTCCATCAGCTCGACCGCCGACGGGCCGTGCCGGTTCACGTGTTGCACGGCCGTGAGCGCCTGCTCCAGGGTCTCGAAGTGCAGCATGGCGAGCAGCCGGTGGGTGGGGACCGGGTCGAGGTGCACGGTGACGTCCAGGATCACGGCGAGGGTGCCCTCGCTGCCGCACACCAGCTTGGCCAGGTTGAAGGGGCGCCCCGGACCGAACTCGTCGAGGTTGTAGCCGCCGACCCGCCGCATGATCTTCGGGTAGCGCGCGTCGATCTCGTCGGCGTGCTCGGTCGCGATGCGGTGCACGGTCCGGTAGAGCTCGCCCTCGCGGTCCTGCTGGCCCAGCTTGACCTGCAGCGTGGCGTCGTCGACGGGGCCGAGCTCCAGCTCGGTGCCGTCCATCAACAGCACGCGCATGCTCTGGACCTGGTCGACGGTCTTGCCGTACTTGATGCTGCGCGTTCCCGCCGAGTTGTTGGCGACCATCCCGCCGATGTTGGCGCGACTCGTGGTGGAGATGTCGGGCGTGAACTGCAGGCCGTGCGGCGCGAGCTGGGCGTTGAGACGGTCGCGTACCACGCCGGGCTCGACGCGCGCCCAGCGCTCCTCGAGGTTCACCTCGAGCACCCGGTCCAGGTATTTCGACATGTCCAGAACGAGTGCGCGGCCCACGGTCTGGCCCGCCAGGCTGGTCCCGCCGCCGCGCGGCAGCAGGGGCACGCCGTGCCGGGCGGCGAGCTCGACGGCGGCCCGCACGTCGTCGGCCGTGCGCGGCAGCACCACGCCGATCGGCCGGATCTCGTACGGGCTGGCGTCGGTCGCGTAGAGGGTGCGGGCGGTCTCGTCGAAGCGTACCTCGCCCTGAAGGCGTGCCTTCAGCTCGCGTTCCAGCGTGACGACGGTCGGGGGGTCCACGGGCGACGGCGACGCGGCGGGGCTGGTCATGCCGTCAGTATCGCACGGGCCTCACGCGGTCCGGCGCGGCTGCTCAGCGGCCGGCGATGCCATCCGCGAGGGCCTTGGGCGACGCCGGCAGTGCATTCTCGACGGGCACCGCGCCGGCGTGCGAGGGCGCCGCGTTCGCACCGAAGAGGGTCTCCACGCTGTGCGCGAAACCGTCGTCGTCGAGGAAGCGGTAGGCGGTGACGAAGCGCAGCAGCAGGTGGCGCTGCAGCAGGCCGTCGAGCAGGGTGTCCGAGGAGTACGGATCGCGCTTCTGGCCGCTCAACACGCGGCCGCTGCCGTCCACGAGCTCGAGCTCTTCCAGCGCCGCCCGGGCGCGCTCGGCCTTGGCTCCTTCGAAGGGCAGCGGGAGGCCCCGCCGCAGCGCCACGAACCCGCGCCGCACCTCGTCAAGGGTGGGGAAGCGCAGCGCCTGGGCCTGCAGGGCGGCGAGCGCGGGGGCCTCCAGGTCGAAGCCGACCTGCGACGCCCGCTCCATCACGGCGCGCAGCGCGAAGACGGCGTCGTCGTCCGGAAGCCCCCGGAGCCACACGGCCGGAACGGCGTGGGGCGCCCCGTCCAGGGTGGCGAGCAGCGCGTCGACGTCCGGCGGATCGAGGGGGCGGGCGTCGGGCAAGCTGCCGCGGATCACGCGCCGGACGCCGGAGGCGATCCCACCGTCGGCGGGGGCCAGTGCCAGACGCTGGAACGGGCGCACCGCCTCGGCCACGAACTCCAACGTCTTCTTGTCGCGCCACTCGTTCTCGGCCAGCGTCACGGCAGCGCTGACGGGCTCGCCGAGCGGCAGGGCGTCGGCCAGCGTGCCCATCTTCCAGGCCACGCCCTTGACGCCGCCGATCTTGAGCTGCAGCGTGGTGCGCTCGCGCCCCACGGCGCGTGCGCTGTCGAGCCGGTCGGTGAGGGCGAAGACCGGGGCGGGGTGGCCTTCCCCGAAGGGCTCCAGCGTGCGGATCGCCTGCCACAGCCCCCGTTCGACCTCCTCACCCGAGAGCACGGCGTCGGCCGTGATCTGCGGTCGGGGGCGGGGGAAACCCGAGGCGTAGGCGTGGATGGCGTCGCGAAACGCCGGCAGCTTCGCCATCTCCAGGGCGAAGCCGGCGGCCTGGGCGTGGCCGCCATAGCGGAGCAGGTGCTGCGAGGCGGCGCGGAGCCCGTTGACTGCCGAGATGCCGGGGGTGGAGCGGACGCTGCCTTTGCCCTTGGCGACGATGTAGACGGGCTTGTAGAAGTGCTCGAGCAGCTTGGAGGCGACGATGCCCATGACGCCGGGATGCCAGCGCGGGTCCTCGACCACCAGCGCCGGCGCGTCCGGGTCGACGACCTCCAGGGCCTGGGCGAACATCTCGTCCTGGATGCGGCGGCGGTCCTGGTTGCGGGCGTCGAGGTAGGCGGCGAGCTCGCTCGCCCTGCGCTCGCTGGCGGTGGTGAGCAACTCGAGGCCGAGATCGGCCTCGCCCAACCGGCCGGCGGCGTTGAGCCTCGGCGCCACCACGAAGGCGACCTGGCGGGCGGTGATCGCCCCCCGCAGGTGCGATTGCCTGACGATCGCCCGGACGCCCGCCCAACGCGAGTTCGCGAGGCGCTCCAGACCCGGCACGATGAGGGCGCGGTTCTCCCCGAGCAGCGGCGCGACGTCGGCGATGGTGCCGATGGCCGCGAGGTCGGCGAAATCGTCCGGCCGGCCGAGACCGAGGCGGAGCCGCAGCGCCCACAAGAGATGGAAGGCCACGCCGGCGCCGGTGAGCTGCGGCAGGCCGTCGGCGGCGAGCGGCGAGGTAGCGGGGTGGACGATCAGACAGGCGGGGCGGGCCTCGCCGGGCGTGTGGTGGTCGGTGACGATCACGTCGACGCCGGCCTCCTGGAGGCGGCGGATCTCGTCGAGGTTGGTGATGCCGCAGTCGACGGTGACGAACAGCTCGCAGCGTTCGGCATGTTCCGGCACCCGCTCGGGGTGGATGCCGTAGCCGTCGGTGAGCCGATCGGGGATGTACGGCTCGATGCTTGCCCCGAGCTCGCGCAGGCCGAGGGTCAGGACCGCGGTGCCGCTGATGCCGTCGGCATCGTAGTCCCCGTGCACGAGGATGCGCTGGCCGCCGCGGATGGCCTGCTCGAGCCGCTCGGCTGCCGCCTCGAGGTGGGGGATGCGGGTCAGCTCGAGCGGAGGGTTGAGATGTTCGGGCGCGTCGTCGCGCAGCCCGCGCGACCAGAGCATGGCCGCCAGCAACGGCGGCACGCCGAGGTTGCGCGCCAGTGCACGCACGGCGTGCGGGGGCGCGGGAGGACGCAGGTACCAGGCGGGCGAGGGCGGCCGAGGGTCGTCGGCCGGGATCACGACGGCTCGGTCTCCTCGTCCGGAGGGCGTGGCCGGTCCGGGATGACGGGGAACCGGTCCGGGATGACGGGCGCGCGCTCCGCGGAGACCGACCCGCCCGGCCCATGCTCCCCCTCCAGCTCGGCCAGGCGCTGGCGCAGCCGGCGGTTCTCCCTGCCGCGGCGCCACAGCACGATCCGGACCGGGACCCACCCGAGAAGCCACCCGCCGAGCAACGCGACGATCACCACCAACACGGGCGGCAGGGGGATCAACATCGGCAGCAGCGGCAGCGTGACGGGGTCCGGGTTCACGTTGTTGAACGCCACCAGATAGAGCGCCAACAGGATGAGCAGAACCAGCTGTAGGATGCGAGCGCCTTTCACATCCACCTCCGTGCGGCCCAGTCTACCGCACGTTCCGGGAGCCCCCGGGGCGGGGTGTCGCTCATCTCGGGTCATGCGCGGCACGGTCGGCTAAACTGGTGGGCCGTGGAACGGCTCGATCCTGCCCCGAACCCCGCCGCCGCCCCGAAGGTGCTCAGCGCCATGTCGGGCGGCGTGGACTCCTCGGTCGCTACCGCGTTGCTGCGCGAGGGCGGCTTCGAGGTCGTCGGAACGATGGCCCGCTTCTGGCCCGACGACTGCCCGACCGGCGCCTTCGACCTGTGCTGTAGCCCGGAGGCCGCCTACGACGCACGGCGCGTGGCGGATGCCGTCGACGTGCCGTTCTACCTGCTGGACTTCCGGGAGCGCTTCCAGGAGATCGTGGTCGACCCGTTCGTGCCGAGCTACGAGGCCGGAGAGACCCCGAACCCGTGCGTGTGGTGCAACCGCCACATCAAGTTCGGTGCGTTCATCGAGCGTGCGCAGGTACTGGGGTGCGACTTCCTCGCCACAGGCCACTACGTGCGCCGCGTCGACGGGCCGGCCGGCGTCGAGCTGCATCGTGGCCAGGACGACGCCAAGGACCAGACCTACTTCCTCTGGGCCCTGCCACGCGAGATCCTGCCCTACCTGCTGTTCCCGCTGGGCGAGCTGAGCAAGGGTGAGGTGCGTGCGCTCGCCACCGAACGCGGTCTCCTCACGGCCGAGAAGAAGAGCTCGTCGGGCCTGTGCTTCGTGCCGGAATCGGTCCGGGGCTATCTGCAAGATGCCAGCCGGGAGCGGCCGGGCCCCGTGGTGGACGCCGGCCGCGACGAAGCCGTGGTGGGCGAGCACCGGGGCGTGCAGTTCTACACCATCGGCCAGAAGAAGGGGCTGGGGCTGTGGAAGTCGCATCTCGAGCGCTACGTCATCGAGCTCCGGCCCGAGGACGACACGGTGGTCGTGGGGCCGCGGGAGCTGTGCTTCTGGTCGGGCCTGACGGCCGGCCGCTGCAACTTCCTGCTGGACGACGACGATCTTCCGCGACAGGTTCAGGCGCAGGTGCGCTACCGTCAGGCCCCGGTTCCCGCGACCCTGACGCGTACCGGCGACGGCTTCCGGCTCGACTTCGAGGAGCCGCAGTTCGCGGTGACGGTCGGCCAGTCCGCCGTGCTGTACCAGGGGGATCGCCTTCTCGGCGGAGGCGTCATCCGCGAGCGCTTGCGCTGAAGAGGCTCTGCGACGAGCCGTTCTGGCCGTCGACGTCGAGTTTCCCTCTGCGAGCGTCGCGCCGTCCAGTAGACTGAGCGCCAGGAGGTTTTATGGCGACCATCGTGGTGTTGGTCATTCTGGCCATCCTGGCGATCTCGGCGGTTGGGGTCTACAACCGGATCATCAGCTTGGAGAACCGCTTCCAGAACGCATGGAGCCAGATCGACGTGCAGCTCAAGCGACGCGTCGACCTGATCCCGAATCTCGTCGAGACCGTCAAGGGCTACGCCGCCCACGAGAAGACCGTGTTCGAGGAGGTCGCGCGGTCGCGTCAGGCTCTCATGAATGCCAAGAGCGTCAACGAGTCGGCGGAGGCTGCCAATCAGATGACGGGCGCGTTGGGGCGGCTGTTCGCGATCGCCGAGAACTATCCCGAGCTCAAGGCGAACGAGAACTTCAAGATGCTCCAGGAAGAGCTCTCCAGCGTGGAGAACAAGATCGCGTACGCTCGTCAGTTCTACAACGATGCCGTGCTGCAGTTCAACAACGCCATCGAGACGATCCCCGGCGTGTTCCTTGCCGGCCCCATGAGCAAGAAGGCGGCCGTCTTCCTCGAGATCCCCGAGGCCGAGCGCGAAGTCCCGAAGGTGTCGTTCGCGGGCTGAGTCGAGCCGGCGACGGACCCGTCATGACGTTACCCGGCGCAGGGGTCCTGCCGAACGTCATCACCGACCGTGCTACCGGGAGGCGCATCAACCTCCTGGACTGGCAGGCCAGCAACCGCAGGATGTCGTGGTTGCTGGGCCTGATCATGGTGGCGCTGCTCGGCGCCATCGGCTACCTGCTCGCCCAGGTCACCAACCCGGGGTCGGCGCTGTTCTTCGTATCGGTGGCGGGCGTCATCGGAGCCGGGCAGAGCGTCGTGGCGTACTGGTTCAGCGATCAGCTCGCGCTGGGCGCGGCGGGCGCTCGTGAGGCCACCAAGGACGAGCACCGCTACCTCGTCAACGTCACCGAGGCGGTCGCTATCGGTGCGGGGGTACCCACGCCGCACATCTACGTCATCGACTCGCCGGCGCCCAACGCCTTCGCCACCGGGCGCGACCCGCAGCACGCGTCGATCGCGGTGACGCGTGGGCTCATCGACATGATGGACCGGCAGGAGCTCGAGGGCGTGGTGGCCCACGAGATGGCGCACGTGCGCAACTACGACATCCGGTTCCTGTCGATGCTGGCCGCAACCATCGGCGCCATCGTGATCTTGCGGGACCTGGTGCTGCGGTGGTTCCAGTTCGGCGCGTTCGGGGGCTCGCGCAGCCGTCGCGGCGGCCGCGGCAACAACCGCGGGCAGGGCATCATGATGGTCCTGCTGGTCGCGCTCCTGGTGCTCGGCCCCATCCTGGCGACCATCCTGAGGCTCGCGGTCAGCCGCCGGCGTGAGTACCTGGCCGACGCGACCGGCGCCTACGTCACCCGCAATCCGGA
>Ga0102956_1000124_pt1 | contig 24935 bp, 23 predicted proteins | sample SalPonF2_A_D2_MG_FD_84515 | JGI IMG/M metagenome (GOLD analysis project Ga0102956, IMG submission 84515) | Salt pond soil microbial communities from South San Francisco under conditions of wetland restoration - Salt Pond MetaG SF2_A_D2_MG ...
CAGTTGTTTCAGCAATGCCGGTCCGAGCACGTCCGCGATCACCTCGTGCTGGGTGATTTCCGGCACCAGCCGCCGCCCTGCCAGCAGGTTGGGCAACGAGTAGTAACGCGTTCGAACCAGCCGTCTGGCCAGCCAGTAGGTGAGCGGCGCCAGCCGATAGGCCACGACCATAGGCCGCTTGAGGAGCAGCGCCTCCAGAGTGGCCGTGCCGGACGCAAGCAGCACCGCGTCCGCGGCGCACATGGCTTCCCGGGACCGACCGTCGATCAGCGTGATGGGCAGGGACGGAGCCCACCGCGCCTGCGCCTGCTCGAACAGCTGCCGCGTTGCAGCGCTCGCGAACGCGGCGACGAATCGCAACTCGGGGCGCCGCTTCAGACACCACGCAGCGGTTTCCACGAACGGCTGCGCAAGACGCGCCACCTCACTTTCCCGGCTCCCCGGCAGCAGCGCGATCAGCGGTCCCTGCTCGGCCAGTCCCAAATCGCGGCGCGCCGCCCGGGAATCTATGTCCGCCGGGATCAGGTCCGCCAGTGGATGGCCCACGAAGCTCACCCTGACACCGTGCTCGCGGTAAAAATCGGCCTCGAAGGGAAACAGGGTGAGCATCCGGTCCACGGCACGGGCGATCTTGTGCAGCCGATACCGGCGCCACGCCCACACCGAAGGACTGACATAATGGACCGTCGGTATTCCCGCCGCTTTCAGGGAGGCTTCCAGGGACAGATTGAAGTCCGGCGCATCCACGCCGATGAACAGATCGGGACGCTCAGCCATGAAATGGCGCCGCAGACCACGGCGCATCTTCAGCAGCCCGGGCAAGTGCTTGAGCGGCTCGACCAGCCCCATGACGGACAGCCGCTCCAGGGGATACAGGGCTCGGCAACCGGCCTCGATCATGCGCGGCCCGGCAACCCCTTCGAATACCGCGTCCGGCACCCGTTCGTGCACCGCACGCATCAAATCGGCGGCGAGCAGATCGCCGGACGGCTCGCCCGCTACAATGCCGATCCGGATCATGCGGCCCGGGACGCGGCGGACCGCCGCCGAACTCTCTTAGACTGGTTGCCGCCGAGGGTTGCCACCCAGGGAACCTCTGCACAGGCCGCTGAAGCGGCGCTCACGGCGTTGCAAAGACGCTCGGAATACTCATTTACGGCATGTAAACTGCGCTTCCTCGCCTCTTTGCGCCTTGTGATCATTCTCTTGATCGACCTGTGCAGAGGTTCCCTAGCGGATGATCCCGCGGGTCCGGTTCTCAATGAACGCGACCATCGTCGCCACCGACGACGATGTCTGCGCCAATTCGCGCAAATCCTTCAGCGCCTGCTCGAGGGTCGAACCGGAACGATAGAGTGTCTTGTAGGCCTTGCGCAGCGCCTCCCGTTCGGCGACGGGAAACCCATGGCGCCTCAATCCTTCCGAGTTCAGCCCGTGGGGCCGGGCGGGGCTGCCCGACACCATGAGGTAGGGCGGAATGTCCTTGCTGATCCCGGTGGAGTAGGACGTGAAACTGTGGGTACCGATGGAGCAGAACTGGTGAACCAACGTGAACCCGCCCAGAATCACGTGATCTTCAATGCGCACGTGACCGGCGAGCGAAGCATTGTTTGCAAAGACGGTATTGCTTCCGACCTGGCAGTCATGGGCAATATGCACATAGGCCATGATCCAGTTGTCATCGCCGATTCGCGTCACGCCTTCGTCCTGCACCGTTCCGCGATTGATGGTGCAGTACTCACGGATCACATTGCGATCGCCGATCTCCAGCCAGGTAGGCTCGCCGCCGTACTTCTTGTCCTGCGGATCGTCGCCCACGGAAGCGAACTGAAAGATCCTGTTGTCGCGACCGATGCGTGCCGGGCCTTTCACGAAAGCATGGGGCCCGATACGCGTGCCTGCGCCGATCTGCACTTCGGGGCCTATGATCGCATAGGGCCCCACTTCGACATCCTCGTCGAGCCGGGCCGACGGATGGATCACTGCCCGCTCGTCGATCACGCGTCGATTACCCGTTCAGTGCACATGATCTCCGCACTGGCCACCACTTTATCGTCCACCCGCGCCTCGCTGGTAAACATCCAGATGCCGCGCTTGGTACGCGTAAGGTGCACATCCAGCACGAGCTGGTCTCCGGGCCCCACGGGACGCTTGAAGCGGGCCTTGTCTATGCCGACGAAGTAATAGAGCGAGTTGGTGTTTCGTTCGCGCCCGGCACTGCGAAAAGCCAGCAGACCGGTAGCCTGCGCAAGCGCCTCCAGTATCAACACACCGGGCATGATGGGGCGCTGTGGAAAATGGCCCTGAAAGAACGGTTCGTTGTAGGTCACATTCTTGATGCCGACCAGCGATTCGCCCGGGTGGAATTCGATCACACGATCGATCAACAGAAAGGGGTATCTATGAGGCAGGTGCCTCATAATTTCGTTGATGTCCATCACGACGTTGTCGGGATCGGGCCTCTTTTCGTTACTTGACACGTCTCTATTGATCCTCCGACTTCTGACGTCTTTCCAGCCTCTGGAGACGTCGGGCAATATCGTCCAGGCGCCGGAACCGTGCGTAGTTCCTGTTGAATTGGTCGCCGGGCTGAGCCGCCAGACCCGAAGAGTACACTCCGGGTTCGGTGATTGACTTGGTTACCATGGACATGCCGGTAATCACCACATTGTCCGTGATCTGCAGATGCCCGACGATGCCTACACCGCCTGCGATCATGCAATGCCTGCCGATTCTCGCGCTGCCCGATATTCCGACACACCCGGCCACCGCCGTGTGCGCCCCGATGAATACGTTATGGGCAACCTGAATCAGATTGTCGAGTTTCACCCCCTCTTCCAGCACGGTGTCATCCAGTGCGCCGCGATCGACGGTGGTATTGGCGCCGACTTCCACATCGTCGCCCACCAGCACGCTTCCCAACTGTGGCACTTTGAGCCAGCGACCATCGTCGTTCGCGAGTCCGAAGCCGTCGCTGCCGATCACCGCTCCCGGATTAACAATGACACGTCTGCCGATTCTTACTCCATGGCAGATCGTGACGCGGGCCGTCAACCGCGTGCTCTCTCCCAGAACTGCGTCTCTGCCTACGAGACAACCCGGACCGACGTACACATGTTCGCCGATAACCGCACCATCCTCGATCACGCTCTGCGGCCCTACCCAGGCCGTCTCATGAACGTGGCTACCGGGTTCGACCACCGCGCTGGGATGAACGCCTCCCGACCACGGCGGGGCCGGGTTGAGCAACGCAGCGGCACGGGCGTAGACGGCATAGGGGTTGTCCACCACCAACGCGGGCACCGGACAATCGTCCAGTGCCTCCCGGGAGAGGATCACCGCCGATGCGGCCGTGTCGGCCAATAGCTTGCGGTAGTGGGGATTCGCAAGGAAGCTGATGGCGCCCGAGCTTGCATTATGCAAGGTCGCCACCGAATCAATCAGACAGTCCCCGTCACCGTGCAGCTCTGCGCCCAGCCGGCGTGCCAGGTCCCGCAGGACAACAGCCGTCGCCATACCCGTCGGTCACTTCTTGGAACCCGACTTGGGCGCCTTGTAACTCGCCTTAAGCCGGTCCAGAACCTCCTGTGTGATATTGACGCGATCGCTCGCGTATATCGCACCGTCGCCCACCACCAGGTCATAGTGCTTTTCCTTGGCCAGTGCGACGATAGCCTTATACAGCTCGTGCTGAAGCTTGGACAACTCCTCGTTGCGGCGGATATTCAGATCCTGGCGGAACTCGTCCTGCCCGCGCGAAAAGTCCCGCTTCTTCTTGGCGATCTCCCGCTGCAGCTTGGTGCGCTCCCCCTTGCTCATCACCGCCCCATTGCGATTGAGCTTGTCCTCCAGTTGTTTGACCTGCTTCTGCGCCGCCACCAGCTTCTTCTCGCGCGGCGCAAATTCGGCCTCCACGCGTGCCGAAGCGGCTTTCGCCTGGGGCGACTGTTCCATCAACTTGACCGTATTGACGAAACCAATCTTGACTTGGGCGAAAGCAGGACCGGCAGCCGAACATCCGACCAGGGCCGCGGCCAGCAACAACGCCCGTGTTAGTTTCTTCGAGACCATAATGCCTCCCACCGAATTTAGAAGAATGATCCCAGTGCGAACTGGAAGACCTGTGTCTGGTCTCCCGGTTTGCTGTTAAGCGGCTTCGCGACACTGAACGTCAGCGGACCAAGCGGCGACATCCAAATTGCCGACAGGCCCACCGAGTAGCGCAGATCCGAGGCCTTGAAGTCGCTGGCTTTGGCGTACACATTGCCAAAATCAAAGAATGTGCTGAGTCTGAACGACTTGCTGTCCGGCGCAAACGGCACCGGAAACAGAACTGCCGCGCTGCCTGTCACCTTCAGAGAACCGCCAATCGGATTGTTGTTGGAATCCCTGGGGCCCAGCGTGTTGTCCTGATAGCCGCGCACCGAGTGCACACCGCCGGCATAGTAGTTCTCGAAAAACGGCAGCTTCGAGAATTTACCATAACCGTTTCCGTAACCCACCTTTGCACTCAGCGACAGCGTCAGGGCCTGGGTCAGCGGTACGTAGGTTTCATTGTCATAACTGAGCTTATAGTACTCCAGTCCGCCCGTCGGCACCGCGGCTTCCAGGGAGAACCGCTGCAACATGCCCCTGTCAGCCAGGACGGCGCGGTTGCGGGTATCATGGGCCCAGCTTGCATTGAGCGTCAACGTGCTGAATCGGCGGCCGTATTGATCAATGAAATCGAATACTTGCGTCGGCGAATAGGTGGTGGTCGCAAGCTTGAGGTTCTCATACCCGAACCCGGCGTGAATGGTATTGTCTTCGCTGATCGGGATACCGTACGTCAGGTGCCCGCCGTATGTGTCGGTGGTGTAGTTGGCCAGATTGGCGGCCGCCGCGTCCGTGGTGCGGTAGTACAATCCTACCCCGCGGCTCACTCCATTGATCGTATAGTACGGGTTGGTATAGGAAACGCTGTAGACGCGATTGATGGAACTGTTGTTGAAAGCGATGCTGACCCGCTTGCCGGTGCCCAGGAAATTGTTCTGGCTCACGCTCGCATTGACCAGGAACCCCGAGGTCTGACCGTAACCCACACCGAGCATCAGATTGCCTGACGGCTGCTCCGTCACCGAGTAGTTGACGTCCACCTGGTCGTTGGTGCCGGGAACCGCGGGCGTCTGAACGTTCACATCCTTGAAATAACCCAGGCGTTCGAGCCGGGTGCGCGACCGCTGGACTTTGGCGGTGGAAAACCAGCCCGCCTCCATCTGACGCATTTCGCGACGCAGCACATCGTCCCGCGTGCGCGTATTGCCGCTGAAGTTGATGCGCCGCACGTACACCCGTTTGCCCGGATCGACGAACAGGGTCAGCGTCACCTCCTGGGTCTTCTTGTCCACGTCGGGAATGGTATTGACGTTTGCGAACGCGTAACCGTAATCACCCAGTTTTTTGGTAATGGCCGAGACCGTATCACTGACCTTCTTGCGCGAGAAAATATCGCCGCGGTTTACTTCCACCAGCGGAAACAGCTTCTTTGCCGGCACCACCAGATTCCCCGCAAGCTTCACTTTCTTGATCCGATACTGCTTGCCCTCGGTCACGTTGATGGTGATGTAGATACCGCGCTTGTCCGGCGTTATGGATACCTGAGTGGAGTCGATGCTGAAGTTTATATAGCCGCGATCCAGATAGAACGACCGCAGCGATTCCAGATCACCCGCCAGCTTCTGCTTGGAATACTGATCGTTCTTGGTATAGAAGGAAAACAGCGTCGGCGTGCTGAGTTTGAAATGCTTCAACAACTCCTTATCGCTGAACACGTGATTGCCAACGATGTTGATCTGCCTGATCTTGGCGACCTGGCCTTCCGTAACCTTGATGGAAATGGCCACCCGGTTGCGTTCCAGGGGTGTCACAGAGGTATCGATCTTTACGCCGTACTTGCCCCGAGCGAAGTACTGACGACGCAGTTCCTGCACCACACGGTCGAGCAGCGAGCGGTCAAACACCCGCCCCTGGGCCAGACCGATGTGCTTCAGCGACTTCATCAGCTCATCGGTCTTGATATCCTTATTGCCGCTGATCTTGATGCTGGAAATGGCCGGGCGCTCCTCAACCTTCACCACCAGCACGTTGCCCTGGCGCTCCAACGCCACGTTCTTGAAGAAGCCCGTGCGGAACAGCGCGCGGATCGCCGACGCCGAACCCTGTTCGGTGAGCTTTTCCCCGACCCGAACCGGCAGATAGTTGAAGACCGTACCCGGTGCAATCCGCTGCAGCCCCTCGACGCGGATATCTTTGATCACGAACGGTTCGAATGCCCATGCCGGGCCTGCCAGGGTAATACCCAGCAAAATTGACAGCAGAAGATGTTTCATTGGTTATTCGAGTCCGTCGGTTATTCTAATCAGGTCAACAGGCGCGCAATATCGTTGTAAAGGGCCAACATCATGAGCATCGCCAATGCGGCAATACCCACCCGCTGGCCCATCAACTGGGCCTGCTCGGATACGGGACTCCCCTTGAAGAGTTCAATAAGGTAATACATAAGGTGACCACCATCCAACACTGGAACAGGAAGTAGATTCAGCACGGCCAGACTTACACTGACCACGGCGAGAAAGCCCAGGAACGGCACCAGCCCGATTCGGGCGCTGCTGCCCGCATACTCGGCGATGGTAATGGGGCCGCTGATGTTCTTTACCGAAGCCTGTCCGAGTACCATCTTCCAGAGGGTCTGCAGCGTCAGGGAAGTCATGTCCCAGGTCTTGCCTGCGGCGTGCGCTACCGCCTCCGCCGGCCCGTATCGGACCACGACGCGCAGCTTCGAATCGATATTTTTCGGTATCCGGACGTAGGCGCCCATTTTGCCGATGACGCCGTGGTCGGTCTTCTCCTTACCGACCGACAGCGGAATATGCAGTTGTTTGCCGGCGCGCAACACGGTGAGCTGAATCGTCTTCCCGGGCCTGGCCTGCAGGTACTTGACCCACTGCCGCCAGTCGCTGACCGGTTTGCCGTCCGCCTCCACGATCTTGTCGCCCGGTTCCAGGCCGGCCTTCGCGGCCGGGCTGCCGGGTACCGTCTTCTCAATGACCGCCGGCAGCGTCGGGCGCCAGGGCTCCATGCCGATGCTGTGCAGCAAATCCCCTTCATCCAGCAAGCGACCCGCGTGCCTCAGATCCAGCGACAGCGTGCGCTGGTCGCCGGCAGGAGTGCGCACCCCCACCGACACGTTGCGCCGGTTGAGGGCACCGTCCAGCAGGTCGAGAACAGCAGCGTCCCAGGTCACCGTCTTACGGCCGCTCACCGATACGATTTCATCGCCTTTCTTGAACCCGGCCTGCGCCGCATGGGAATCGGGGGTCACGCTGCCCACCACCGGCCGGACACCCGGCACGCCGGCCATGAACATGATCCAGTAGACAAACACGGCGAGCAGGAAATTGAACACCGGACCGGCGGCAACCACCGCCAAACGGGTGGCCACCGGCTGGCGGTTGAAGGCACGGTCCGCTTCGCGCGGATCCACATCGCCTTCACGCTCATCGAGCATGCGTACATAACCGCCCAGCGGGATGGCGGCCAGCACGAACTCCGTCCGGTCACGGCCGAAGTGGCGCTTCCACAGGGGCGAGCCGAAACCGACGGAGAACCGCAAGACTTTCACGCCAAGACGCCGGGCGACCCAGAAATGCCCGAACTCATGCACTGTTACCAGCACGCCCAGGGCGGCTGCGAAGGCCGCCACCGAAATGAGGATTCCGGTCACGAAACGCCACCCCCTCCCAGCGCGCGGACGATGCCACGAGCGTGGTTCCGGGCCTGATGGTCGGCATCGAGGACCGTTTCCAGGGAATCAGCCGCTGTAGTGTCGCAAACGGAGAGCGTCCGCTCGATGACTTCGGGGATGGCGCGAAACGCCAGCTGTCCGTCCAGGAACGCCTGCACGGCGGTTTCGTTGGCAGCGTTGAGTACGGCGGGTGCTGCACCGCCGGCCTGCCAGGCGCTGTAGGCCAGGGCCAGACAGGGAAAGCGCACCATATCGGGGGGCTCGAAATCCAACCGTGCCACCGCGAACAGATCCAGGGGCGAGACCCCCGAATCGATGCGCTCGGGCCACCCCAACGCGTGAGCGATCGGGGTGCGCATGTCGGGATTCCCCAACTGCGCCAGCACCGATCCGTCGGAGTACTCCACCATGGAATGGATGACGCTCTGGGGATGCAGCACCACCTGAACCTGGTCGGGCGGAAGACCGAACAGCCAGCACGCCTCTATCACTTCCAGGCCCTTGTTCATCATGGTGGCGGAATCGACGGATATCTTGCGCCCCATGTCCCAGTTCGGGTGCGCACATGCCTGCTCCGGTGTCACTCCTTCGAGTTCCTCCAGAGAAAGGGTGCGGAACGGACCGCCGGATGCGGTCAACAGGATGCGTCTTACACCGCTGGGTTGGTATCCGGCGCTGAAACCGGCAGGCATGCATTGGAAGATCGCATTGTGCTCGCTGTCCACGGGCAACAGCACGGCGCCGCTGCGTTTGACCTCCTCCATGAAGATCGCCCCGGACATGACCAGCGCCTCTTTGTTCGCCAACAGAACGCGCTTTCCGCACCGGGCGGCTTCCAGTGTGGGCAGCAGGCCGGCGCCACCGACGATAGCGGCCATGACGCAATCGGTCTCCGGCAGCGCCGCCACGGTCACAAGCCCCTCCACACCCTCCAGTACCTCGGTCCCGATGCCTTCGTCGCGCACCCGGCTACGCAGGTCCGCGGCCGCCGCCGGGTCCGCCATGACCGCATAGGCGGGCCGAAACCGTCGACAGTGCTCCAGCAACCGATCGACGTTCCGGTTGGCGGTAAGCGCCACTACGCTGAAGGCATCCGGGTGCCGCCCTATCACGTCCAGCGTACTGGCGCCGATCGAACCGGTGGCACCCAGAATCGTGATGCCGGTTGGCGCGGTTTGTCCGGTGGTCTGCGTCATCAGTTCAGGTCCGCTCGCGCTATTTGGCATCCATGAAAGTGGAGAGGTTCAGAGATCGAGAAGATGCAGGCCGACAACGAAGACGGGGGCTGCGGCCAGCAGGCTGTCCACTCGGTCCAGCACCCCGCCATGACCGGGAATCAGGTTGCCGCTGTCCTTCACACCTTCGTGCCGCTTCAGAAGGCTTTCATACAGATCGCCCAGCACGGAAAAGGAAACGGTGAGCAGACAGAGGCCGGAAAACCTGAACAACGCCGGCCCGCGCCAACCCAGCAGCCAACCGCCCAGCACGCTGAAAGCACCTGCCAGCACCAAACCTCCAAGCACCCCTTCCCAGGTTTTCCCGGGACTCACCGCCGGTGCCAACTTTCGCCGCCCCCACCGTCGGCCGGCGAGATAGGCGCCGCTGTCCGCACACCAGATGAGCACCAGCAGAAACAGCATCAGCTGCGGGCCCTGTGGGCTTCGATGCAGCACCGTGAGGGCAAGCCAGGCCGCAGCCAGGAACACAACGCCCGCCGCGCCCTTCACCCAGCGCGTGCCGAGGCCGCCGACACTGCCAAGGACCGGGCGAAGGACCCACACCAGCGCCCCCAGCCATGCCAGAACGACTGCGCCGAGAACGTCTGCGACGGGACCCGGCCGGGCCTGCAACCACCACGCCGTCAGCAGCGCCAATGATACCAGCCCCAGATACGAAATACGCCCGGCCAACGCGCGGCACGGTATCAAATGCGTCCATTCCAGGGCACCGGCCAGCACCACGACCCCCAGCAGCCCGGCCAGCGCGGTGGTCGGCAACACCAGGACACTCCAGACGACCAGGGGGATGAGTATGGCAGCCGAGACCAGCCGCTTAAGCACCCTTGATCTGCTCCACTTGATCTCCGGTGCGTCCGAAGCGGCGTTGACGGCCCGCAAAGGACTCCAGCGCCTGCCCCAGACAGACCCGGTCGAAATCGGGCCACAGGGTGTCGGTAAAATATAGCTCGGTATAGGCCAGTTGCCAGAGCAGGAAATTGCTCACGCGTTGCTCGCCTCCCGTGCGGATGAACAGGTCGGGTTCCGGAAGCTGCGCCAGGGACAGATGTCGGGACAGGACATCGGGGGTGATGGCGTCCGGGTCCAGCCGCCCGGCAGCGGCTTCGGCCGCCAGGTGGCGTGCCGCCTGGGTGATGTCCCAGCGGCCGCCGTAGTTGGCCGCGATGGTCAGCACCAGGCCACTGTTGTCCGCAGTGAGCGCCTCGGAGGAATCCATGAGCCGGCGCAGCTTTTCGGAAAACGCCGAGCGGTCTCCGATGAACTGCAGCCGCACGGCGTTGCGGTGCAGCTTCTCCACCTGTCGCTGCAGGGTGTTGATGAACAAGTCCATCAGCAATCCCACTTCCGCTCGGGGCCGCCGCCAGTTCTCGCTGCTGAATGCGAACAGCGTAAGGGCTTCGATGCCCGTCGAGGAGCACGCTTCCACCACCCGGCGCACCGCCTTCACCCCTTCCCGATGCCCGGCCACCCGCGGCAGCAGACGACGTTTGGCCCAGCGCCCGTTGCCATCCATGATGATCGCGACGTGCCGGGGCACGGCGGCGGGTTCGCTGGGCAGATTGGACGGTATCGAATGGGACATGGGTGTATCCGGCGCGGAAGCGTCACTGCGCTGGCGAACAGCTCCGCCCTCCGCGGTCCGACGTCGTTCAACCATGGTGACTGTTGCCGGCCGCCGGACTCATATTTCCAGCAGCTCCGCCTCCTTGCCCTCCAGCACTTTGTCCACCTGCGCCACATACTGGTCGGTGAGTCGCTGGATATCCTCCTGGGCCCGACGCTCGTCGTCCTCGGATATCTCCTTGGCCTTGAGAAGCTCCTTGAAATCATTGATGGCGTCGCGACGAATATTGCGGATCGCGACCCGCGCGCCCTCCGCCTCGTGGCGCACCAGCCGAATCATGTCCCGTCGACGCTCTTCGGTCAGGGGCGGCAACGGCACCCGTATGACCGTACCGGTCGTAGCCGGGTTCAAACCCAGTTCGGAGGTCATGATGGCCTTTTCAATCGCTCCCACCATGGACTTCTCCCACGGGGACACCACCAGCGTCCGTGCGTCTTCGACATTGATATTGGCGACCTGGCGCAACGGCACCTCGCTGCCGTAGTACTCCACGTGAATATGATCCAGCAGACTGGTATGGGCCCGGCCGGTACGAAGCTTGGTCAATTCCTGCTTCAAGGACTCCACGCTCTTGCCCATCCGTGTCTTGGCGTCCTGCTTGATGTCGTCAATCATGCCAACCACTCCTATTGCACCAGCGTTCCGATATCCTCACCCCGCACGACCCGCACAAGGTTTTCCTTCTTGAAAATATCGAATACGCGCAAAGGCAACCCGTTGTCCCGGCACAGCACCATGGCGGTGGCATCCATCACCATCAATTTACGCGCCAACGCCTCGTCGAAGCTCAGACTCGTGAAACGCTCTGCCGTCGGATCCTCCATGGGATCGGCGGAGTACACACCGTCCACCTTGGTCGCCTTGAGCATCACGTCCGCGCCGATCTCTATGGCCCGCAGGCTCGCCGCGGAGTCGGTGGTGAAATACGGATTGCCGGTTCCGGCAACGAACATCACGACCCGTCCACGCTCCAGGTGCTGCACCGCCCGGTTTCGATCGAACGGTTCGCAGACAGTCCCGACGGCGAAGGCGGACATGACCCGCGCCGGCGTGCCGCCGCGCCGCAGGGCATCCTCCATTGCCAGGCCGTTCATCACGGTGGCCAGCATGCCCATCTGATCGCCGGTCACCCGGTCCAGGCCCGCTGCGGCCAGACGCGCCCCACGGAACAGGTTGCCGCCGCCGATCACCAATCCGACCTGCACGCCGCTGGCGACGACTTCGCCGATCTCTCCCGCAATGCGTCCGAGCACATCGGGATCGACGCCAAAATCCCCGTCGCCCATAAGGGCTTCGCCACTGAGTTTCAACAGAATACGACGGTATTCCAGTTCCCTAGCCATTAGCCCAAATTTTCATAATGTTAAAGAGACATCCTGAGAGAGTTTATCAGGTTCCGACATGCCACCCAATGCCCGCTATTGTCCCCGTTTCGCGCACCCAACGCCACGCGCAAAATGGGGCCGCATTGCGGCCCCATTTTGCGCGTGGCAAACGCCGACCGCGGCCCGGCGCCGGCGGCCGGGCGCCCATCAGCTGCCGTGCACCTGGGCCATGACCTCGTCAGCGAAGTTTTCGGACTTCTTCTCGATCCCTTCGCCCAACTCGAGACGCTGGAAGGACACCACGGTGGCACCGGCCTTCTCCAGCAATTTGCCCACGGTGGTATCGGGGTCCTTGACGAACGGCTGCCCCAACAGGGTGACTTCACCGAGAAACTTCTTCAGACGCCCCTGAACCATCTTTTCGACAATCTCCGGGGGTTTGCCGCTCTCCTGAGCCTGGGCGGAAAAGATCTCCTTTTCCTTGTCGAGCATTTCCTGGGGAACCTGGCCCTGGTCCACGCACACCGGCCGGCTGGCCGCCACGTGCATGGCGATGTCCCGCGCCAGCTCGGCGTCGCCGCCTTCCAGCTGAACCAACACCCCGATGCGGGTACCGTGCAGATAACTCGCCAACACGCCTGCATCGGCGTGCACCCGCTCAAAGCGCCGCACGTTCACATTTTCCCCGAGCTTGGCCACCAGTTCCTTGCGGGCGTCGTCCACCGTCGCCGCCTCGCCGTCCTTCAACGGCATGGCGAGCAGCGCCTCCACGCTGTCGGGCGAAGACGCCAGCACGCGATCGGCCACCGCCTTGGCGAAGTCCTGAAACTCCTCTTTCTTGGCCACGAAGTCGGTTTCCGAGTTGACTTCGACCATGGCGGCATCGTGTCCGTCGGCGCCGGTCTCAATCACGATCACGCCTTCGGCCGCCACCCGCCCGGCCTTCTTATCGGCCTTGGCCAGTCCGGATTTGCGCAGCAGCTCGACCGCCGCATCCATGTCGCCGTCGGCCTCCACCAGCGCCTTCTTGCATTCCATCATCCCGGAACCGGTGCGCTCCCGGAGTTCCTTCACCTGTGTTGCACTAATCGCCATGATTGCACCTCAAATAAAAACGTCTTCAAGAAGCGCGAAGCCGCTATTGCGCGCCGCTGCCGGGGGCCTTATTCAGGCTGCCCGGACTCGGCGGCAGCGGGGGCGCCCGCTTCGGGCGCGCCTTTCGCCGGCTTCTTGGCGGCGGAACCGGACTCGGGCTCGCCGACATCGTCCAGCTCCACGAACTCATCGGTACTCCCGGCCATCTGGGCGGTGCTGGTGCGCCCCTCCAGGGCCGCGTCCGCAACGCCGCGCACATACAGCTGGACGGCCCGTATGGCGTCGTCGTTTCCGGGAATGACGTAGTCGACACCATCGGGGGAGTTGTTGGTGTCCACGATCGCGACCACCGGGACGCCCAGCTTCCTGGCTTCCTGGATGGCGATCTTCTCGTGGCCGACGTCCACCACGAACAAGGCATCCGGCAGGGTTTCCATGTTCTTGATGCCGCCCAGGCTGCGCTCCAGCTTTTCCATTTCCCGACGCAGCATCAGGGCTTCCTTCTTGCCCACTTTCTCGAAGCTGCCGTCTTCGGACATCGTTTCCAGGTCCTTGAGGCGCTTGATGGACTGGCGCACGGTCTTGAAGTTGGTGAGCATGCCGCCCAGCCAACGATGGTTCACATAGGGCATGCCGCAGCGGGCCGCTTCCTGCCCGACGATTTCCCGGGCGGCGCGTTTGGTGCCCACGAACAGGATTCTTCCCTTGCGCGCAGCCAGGCTGCCGACGAAGTTCAGCGCTTCCCGGTAGAGCGGAAGCGTCTTCTCCAGATTAATGATGTGGATTTTGCTTCTCTCGCCGAAGATGAAGGGTGCCATCTTGGGGTTCCAGAAGCGGGTCTGATGACCGAAATGCACGCCAGCTTCCAGCATCTGGCGCATGGTGACGTCTGCCATGATTCACTCTCCTGACGGGTTTGGCCTCCATACGTCCCATACAGAAACCGGTCCGCCCGCGCCCCCGTCGATCCGACAGGAAACAGGCGGCCGGCACCCAACTGCATGTGCCGACGTATGTGTGGAATTGGCGAGCGCCCGCCGAGCGGACGAAAGCCGGGTTAACAAGCGCGCTTTTATACCATAAACTGGACCGAGCAACAATCGAAACCGCGACTTACGCGGCGTCCTACCCATCCCCGAGCCAGCAGGTCCCAATGTCCGTCTCCATAAAGACCCCTGATGAAATCGAAAAGATGCGCGTCGCCGGGCGTCTCGCCGCAGAGGTGCTGTACATGATCCGCCCCCATGTCCGGGCCGGCATCACCACCGGCGAGCTGGACCGGATCTGCCACGACTACATCGTCAATGAGCAGCAGGCCATTCCGGCGCCCCTCAACTACCGGGGCTTCCCCAAATCGATCTGCACTTCTCTGAACCATCAGGTCTGCCACGGCATTCCGGGCAACCGCAAGCTCAAGAACGGCGACGTGTTGAATATCGACATCACCGTCATCAAGGACGGCTTCCACGGGGACACCAGCCGCATGTTCTTCATCGGGGAACCCTCGGTCATTGCCCGCCGGGTGACCCGGGTGAGCTTCGAGTGCATGAAGGTCGGTATCGAGATGGTGCGGCCCGGCGTCCGTCTGGGCGACATCGGGCATGCCATCCAGCAGCACGCGGAATCCCACAACTGCTCCATCGTACGCGAGTACTGCGGACACGGCGTGGGACGCGAGTTCCACGAAGAGCCCCAGGTCCTGCACTATGGCACGCCGGGCTCGGGCATGGAGCTGCAGGCCGGCATGACGTTCACCATCGAACCCATGGTCAATGGGGGCAAACGCCAGGTGAAGCTGCTGCCGGACGGATGGACGGTGGTCACCAAGGACCACAGCATCTCGGCGCAGTGGGAACATACCATCCTGGTGACCGATACCGGTCACGAGATCCTGACCCTGGGTCCGGACGAGCAACTGGCCTACCCACCGGGACCGTTTCCCGAATAGAGGACTCCGCCGTGCCCGAGCCGCTCGCGTCCGCCAACGCCACCGAATTCGCCTTCCCGGCCCTCTATGATATGGCAGACCTGGATCGCCGGCTGGCTCAGGGTGAACCGCCACTGAGCGCGCTGCGCCAGGCCCTCAAGGAAGGCAGCGCGACCCTGCGGGCGCGTTTTCACGAGGGCGCCGACCCGGAGGCTCTGGTCTACGGCCGCAGCTGGCTGGTGGACCAGGTGCTGGTGCGCGCGTGGCGCCGCCTGCTGGCACCCCTGGAGGGCACCCTGGCGCTGGTGGCGGTGGGCGGTTACGGACGCGGCGAACTGCATCCGTGCTCGGATATCGACCTCATGATTCTGCTGCCTCAAACCGAGCGCGAGGCGGCGGTCAAGCCCCTGGAGGCATTCATCACCTTTCTCTGGGATATCGGCCTGGAGGTGGGACACAGCGTACGCACGGTGGAGGACTGCGAGGAACTGGGGCGTGAAGACATCACCGTGGCCACCAACCTGATGGAGGCGCGCCTGCTGGATGGGCCCGCTTCGCTGTTCGAAGCCATGCGGACGCGTGTGGGACCGGACCGCATCTGGCCCAGCCGGGAGTTCTTCCAGGCCAAATGGCGCGAGCAGCTGGCCCGCCACCACAAGTACCACGATACCGCCTACAACCTGGAACCGAACATCAAGGAAGGCCCCGGCGGGCTGCGCGACATCCAGATGATCGGCTGGGTGGCCAAGCGGCATTTCGGCAGCGAAAACCTCGCCGGACTGGTGGACCACGGCTTTCTCACCCGGCCGGAATACGCCAGCCTGAGAGAGGGGCAGGCCTTTCTGTGGCGCATCCGTTTCGCCCTCCACACCCAGACCGGACGCCGGGAAGACCGGCTGCTGTTCGACTACCAGCGCACCCTGGCCGAAGAGCTCGGCTACCGCGCCCAGGGGCCGAACCTGGCGGTCGAGCAGCTGATGAAGGACTACTACCGGACCATCATGGAGCTGAACCGGCTCAACGAGATGCTCCTGCAGCTGTTCCAGGAAGCGATCCTGTACGCCGACAACCCTGACGAGCCGGCGCCCATCAACCGGCGCTTCCAGGCCCGGCGGGGGTTCATTGAAACGGTCGACGAAACGGTCTTCGCACGCTACCCCTTCGCGCTGCTGGAGATCTTCCTGCTGCTGGCCCAGCATCCGGAGCTCAAGGGGGTGCGGGCCGCCACCATCCGCCAGATTCGAAATCAGCGCTCGTTGATTACGCAAGACTTCCGCAATGACCTGCGCGCCCGCAGCCTGTTCATGGAGATCCTGCGCCAGCCCCGGGGCGTCACCCACGAGCTCAGGCGCATGAACCGCTACGGCGTGCTGGCCGCCTATCTGCCCACCTTCGGCCATATCGTGGGACAGATGCAGTACGACCTGTTCCATGTCTACACGGTGGACGAGCACACCCTGTGCGTCATCCGCAACCTGCGGCGCTTCGCCGTGCCCGAATACGCCGACGAGTTCCCCCTGTGCAGCCAGCTGGCCCACAACATTCCCAAACCCGAGCTGCTGGTGCTGGCGGCCTTGTTCCACGATATCGCCAAAGGCCGCGGCGGAGACCATTCGGAGCTGGGCGCCGAGGAAGCCGTGACGTTCTGCCGGCACCACGGCCTGAGCAACTACGACACCAATCTGGTGGCCTGGCTGGTGCAGAACCATCTGATCCTGTCGGTCACCGCCCAGCGCCGGGACATCAGCGATCCGCTGGTGATCAACGAATTCGCGCGCAATGTGGGCGATCGGGAGCGCCTCGATTATCTGTATCTGCTGACGGTGGCCGATATCCGCGGGACCAATCCCGAGCTATGGAATTCCTGGAAGGAGGCGCTGCTGGAGGAGCTTTACGTGGCCACCAAACGCGCCCTGCGTCGCGGCCTGGAACGCCCTCTGGATCACGACGAGCGCATTCGGGAGGTCAAGGCCGCCGCCCGGCGTCTGTTGGCGGTGGAGGGCGTGGAACGGGCCGATGTGGAAGCGCTGTGGAAAGACATCAGCGACGAGTACTTCCTGCGTCACACGCCCGACCAGCTGGCCTGGCACGCCCGCCTGATCACCCGTCGCGCCCCCGACGCCGGGCCGCTGGTGGACATCCGCCAGGAAACGGAACGTGGCGGTACCGAGGTATTCGTCTACGCGCCCGCCGAGGACCGTCTGTTCAGCCTGGTCACCGCCACCCTGGATCAACTGGGACTGACGGTGGCCGACGCCCGCATTATCACCACCGACAGCGGCTACACCCTGGACACCTATGTGGTACTGGAAGACTCCGGCGAGCCCATCCACGGCGAGTACCGGGCGGCGGAAATCCGCGACAGCCTGCTGCGCCAGCTGCGCGGGCCGGAACAGCGGCCTGCGCGGGTCACCCGTCGCCCCCCCCGCCAGTTCCGGCATTTTCCGATTCCCACCCAGGTGCAATTCAGCAGCGACGAGGCCCGCGAGCGCACTATCGTGGAGTTGATCACGGCGGACCGCCCCGGTCTGTTGTCCCAGGTGGGGCGGGCCTTCACCCACTGCGGCATCAGGCTGCAGAACGCCAAGATCGCCACCTTCGGCTCACGGGCCGAGGACGTGTTCTTCATCACCGACCAGGACAACCACCCGCTTGCCGACTCCGCCCAGTTCGAGTGCCTTAAACAGACGCTGATCAGTTATCTTGACGGTACTGATCCGGCGGCTGCCGCCAACTGAACCCGGGGCTTAGCCGATCTCCACCAACTCCAGAGCGTTGCCGTCGGGATCACGGCAGAACAACGCCGGCCGACCGGACCGGCTGCGGGTGTAGCCGACGCCGGCACGCTCCAGGGCGGCTGCCGTAGCCGCTACATCGCGGACCGTGAGAGCCACATGTCGATCCCGCCCGCCATGTGCCGGACGGCCATCGCTGGGGTCCGGATTGGGCAGCTCCAGCAAGTGGATCTGTGCGCTGCCGACATTCAACCAAGCGCCCGGGAAACCCAGATCCGGCCGGCCGTCGTCAACCTCGATGCCCAGCACGCCCTGATAGAAAGCCAATGCCCGGGCGGTGTCACTCACCAGTATGCTGACATGATGCAATCCCGACACTTCCATCGTTTCGTTCCTCCCATTGCAATCGACCTCCAAGGCACCGGCGAGGATAATATCGGCTTCGCTCCGCGAGCACCTCAGCGCCTGTTGGTCGATAGTCCTCCGGCGGTCAGTGCCCTAACTGCAGCGACAGCGCGGCGGCGGACAGCATAGTCAACCACGGCGGCGGTACCAATCGCGCGCCTGGCGCCGGCTTGGGGGCTTCAGCGGGATCGCGTATACTTCGCGTTTCCAAGCGCCCCGCATGGTACCGGGTTCGCGCCGGCCCTGCAGCCGCTCGGCACAGGCTTCAGCCCCGCTTTCCCATAAGCCGGGCCGCGCTGCCAAGGCTGGTTGGCGGATCCGAACCCGCGGCGCGGGCGGCGAAGCAAGACTCTGCACACCATGAATCCGGACCTGTCAAAACTGCAGCCGTATCCGTTCGAACGCCTGGCCGAGCTCAAGGCCGGTGCCGTGCCTCCAGCAGGCCTGGCACCCATCGATCTGTCCATCGGCGAGCCAAAGCACCCTTCGCCGGGTTTCGTGGTGGAGGAAATGATCACCCATCTGCACGGCCTGGCCCGCTATCCGGTGACCCGGGGCTCCGTCGAGCTCCGTGCGGCCATCGGCGACTGGCTTACGCGCCGGTTCGCCCTGCCGCAAGGCAGCATCGACCCGGAACGCCATGTGTTGCCCGTGAACGGTACCCGTGAGGCGCTGTTCGCCTTTGCGCAATCTGTGGTGGACCGACAGGAAGCGCCGCTGGTCGTCATGCCCAATCCCTTCTACCAGATCTATGAGGGTGCCGCCCTGCTGGCCGGCGCTGAGCCCTGGTTCCTGAACACCACCGCCGAGACCGGCTATCGCCCGGATTTCTCTCAGGTCCCCGAACAGGTGTGGCAACGCTGCCAGCTGATCTACCTGTGCTCCCCCGGCAACCCCGCCGGCGCGGTGATCGACCAGCACAGCCTGGCTGACCTGATCGAGCTGGCCGACACCCACGATTTCATCATTGCCGCCGACGAATGTTACAGCGAGATCTATCCGGACGAGCATGCGCCTCCCGCGGGCCTGCTGAGCGCAGCCGCCGCCGCGGGTCGCAGCGACTATCGGCGGTGTGTCGTGTTTCACAGCCTGTCCAAGCGTTCCAACGTACCGGGGCTGCGTTCCGGTTTCGTGGCCGGCGATGCCGATGTCATGGCCCCCTTTCTGCGCTACCGGACCTACCACGGCTGCGCCATGCCGCCCCCCACTCAGGCCGCCAGCATCAAGGCCTGGAACGATGAAACCCACGTGCGCACCAATCGCGACCTGTACCGGGAAAAGTTCGCGGCGGTCGTGGACATACTCAAGCCGGTACTGGACGTACACGCACCCGAAGCCGGCTTCTACCTGTGGCCCCGCCTGCCCATGGCGGATACCGAGTTCGCCCGCGGCCTGTTCGAGCAACAGCATGTCACGGTGCTGCCCGGCAGCTACCTGTCCCGCGAAGCCCATGGTCGCAACCCCGGTGCCGAACATGTGCGGATCGCCCTGGTCGCCCCCGTGGATGAATGCATCGAGGCGGCCCACCGGATAAGGGCGTTCCTCGCGCAGGCGGGCCATTGACCCGACGGATGCCCGCCGCCGTCTTCCGTTACCTGGAGAACACAATGAACGACATCGAAGCGACCATCGTTGAAGCATTCGAGCGCCGAGCCGAGATCACGCCACGCACGGTGGAAACCCATGTCAAGGAAGCGGTGCTGGAGGCCATCTCCCGGCTGGACGCCGGCAAGGCGCGGGTGGCGGAGAAAATCGATGGCCAGTGGGTCGTCCACCAGTGGCTCAAGAAGGCCGTGCTGCTGTCGTTCCGCATCGAGGACAACGCCTTCATCAAGGGCGGATTCACCAACTACTACGACAAGGTGCCCTCCAAGTACGCCGACTACAACTCCCGCGCCTTCCGCGAGGACGGCGTGCGGGTGGTGCCGCCGGCAACCGCACGCCGGGGCGCCTACATCGCGCCCAGTGTGGTACTGATGCCATCCTACGTGAATATCGGCGCCTATGTGGACAGCGGCACCATGGTGGACACCTGGGCGACGGTCGGCTCCTGCGCCCAGATCGGCAAGAACGTCCATCTGTCCGGCGGCGTGGGCATCGGCGGGGTGCTGGAGCCGATACAGGCCGGTCCCACCATTATCGAGGACAATTGCTTCATCGGTGCCCGCTCGGAGATCGTGGAGGGTGTGGTCGTCGAGGAAGGCTCCGTGATTTCCATGGGCGTCTACATCGGCCAGAGCACCAAGATCTACGATCGCGAAACCGATCAGGTCAGTTACGGGCGCATTCCGGCCGGTTCGGTGGTGGTATCCGGCAGCCTGCCTTCCAAGGACGGCAAGTACAGCCTGTATTGTGCGGTGATCGTCAAGCGGGTGGACGAGAAGACCCGCTCCAAGGTGGGCATCAACGAACTGCTGAGAAGCATCTGAAACCGGGCGGTACCGACCCACCGGCAGGTCGGGTCGGTACCGCCGCAGCCGGGACAGTCCGCCATGGTAACCCTCTACGGCATCGCCAATTGCGACAAGGTCCGCGCCGCCCGGCGCTGGCTGGACGCCCACCACATCGATCACCAGTTCCATGATTTTCGCAAAGACGGTGTGGATGCCGACAGGCTGTCCGCCTGGTCACGGACGTTGGGCTGGGAAACGTTGCTGAACCGTCGGGGCACCACCTGGCGGCAGTTGCCGCCCAAAGACCGCGAGGCGGTCGACGCACAACGGGCCGTCGCGCTGATGACGGCCCATCCCGCCCTCATCAGGCGGCCGGTACTGGACCTGGACGGCAGCCTTCACGTAGGCTTCCGCGACAAGGAATACGAACAACTGTTCTCCTGAGCCGCTCGGCAACGCTCAGCACAGGCACCGCACAAGCCATGTCCGAAACGCTGGATCTCGCCCAGGCACTCATCGCGCGCGCTTCGGTCACTCCCGACGACGCGGGCTGTCAGCCGTTGCTGGCCGAGCGCCTGGAACGCATGGGGTTCCGGTGCGAGCCACTGCGGTTTGCAGAGGTGGACAACCTGTGGGCTCGACGCGGCGAGCACGGCCCGGTGCTGGCCTTCGCCGGCCACACCGATGTGGTCCCCACCGGGCCTCTCGACCAATGGAGTTCCGAACCGTTCGTTCCCAGCATCCGCGACGGCTATCTCTACGGCCGCGGAGCAGCGGACATGAAGGGCAGCCTGGCGGCTATGGTCACCGCGTGCGAACGCCATCTGGCGCGACATCCCGACAGCCGGGGATCGCTGGGCTTTCTGTTGACCAGCGACGAGGAAGGCCCGGCGGTGGACGGGACGGTGAAGGTGGTGGAGCATCTGGCCGCCCGGGGCGAGCACATGGACTGGTGTGTGGTGGGCGAACCCACCAGCTCGGAACAGGTCGGGGACGTCATCAAGAACGGTCGGCGCGGCTCCCTGAGCGCAGCGTTGACGGTGCTGGGCACCCAGGGGCATGTGGCCTATCCCCAGCTGGCCGACAATCCCGTCCATCGCGCGGCACCCGTGCTGACCGAGTTGTGTGCCACCGAGTGGGACCGTGGCAACGAATTCTTTCCGCCCACCACGTTCCAGATTTCCAACATACACGCCGGCACCGGCGCCACCAACGTGATCCCCGGCCAGCTCGATGTGTTGTTCAACTTCCGCTACTGCACGGAAACGGATGAGCGGCAGCTGCGCGCACGGGTCACCGGGATACTGGAACGCCATGGGCTGAACTACCGCATCCAGTGGACCCATTCCGGGGCCCCGTTTCTGACCGAGCCGGGAACACTGAGCGAAGCGGCCTGCGCCGCCGTGCGGGACGTCTGCGGGATCGAGCCGCAGCTCTCCACCAGCGGCGGCACCTCCGATGGGCGCTTCATTGCCCCCACCGGAACCCAGGTCATCGAGCTCGGCCCCGTCAACGCCACCATTCACAAGGTGGACGAATGCGTGCGTATCGAAGACCTGGACCGCCTGTCCCTCTGCTACGAACGGATCATCGACCGCCTGCTGACATGATCTGCTATCGGACCATGACTGCATTGTCCCCCATGCCCACTGCCGCCTTCACAGGCTTGCCGGCATGATGGCCATCAGCGGCTTTGCGCGCCGCCTGGCGGTCCTGGCACTGGCTCTGGGGCTGAGCGCCTGCTCCATGGGGCAGATGGTGGTGCGCGGCTCCGAACCGCTGATGGCCGGCGGTCTGAAGGCCATGAACAGGGAAACCGATCTCAAGCTGGCCAAAGCGGCCATCCCCGCCAATCTGGAAATGCTCCAGGGCATGATTGTGGAGGCTCCCCACAACGCACGCCTGCGCCTGTATGCCGCCCAGGGCTTCTACGCCTACAGCTTCGGCTTCGTGGAACTCCATGACCCCAAGCGCGCCGGCAAGCTGTATCGGCGCGGCTTCGACGACGCCCGTGTGGCCCTGAAGAAGGCCGGCCTGAAGGGCGACATCACGCGCATGCCCTTGAAGAAACTGGATACGGAAGTGGCACAGTTGGGTCACCAGGCTGTGCCGGCGCTGTTCTGGACGGCCACCTGCTGGGCGGAATGGATCGACATGAACCGCAACAGTCCGACCGCCATCTCCCAGCTGGCCCGGGCCGCTGCCCTGATGAAGCGCGTCCTCGAATTGCAGGAAGACTACTACTACGCCGGTGCCGACCTGTTCTTCGGTGTCTACTACGGCAGCCGCTCACCCATGTTCGGCGGCAACATGAAGCTGGCCAGGCACTACTTCGACAAGGCGCGCGCGGCGACCCACGGCAAACTGCTGATGGTGGACGTGCTGCGCGCCCAGTACCTGGACCGCCAGGAGCAGAACCGCAAGGCGTTCCACGACCGTCTCACCGCCGTCGTGAAGGCTCCCGAGGGGTTGCTGCCGCAGATGGCGCTGGCCAACCAGATGGCGCGGGCGCGGGCCCGCTACCTGCTCAAGAAGGAGGCGGCGTGGTTCTGAGGCACATCCTGTCGGCGGCGGTTCTGGTGGTGGGCCTCGCACTTTCGGCAGCGCCCGCATCGGCCGCCACCACCTATACCCTCAAATTCGCCACCCTCGCGCCGGCCGGCTCGACCTGGATGAACCTGCTGGCGGCGTGGGGAAAGGAAGTCAAAGCGCGCAGCCACGGCCGGCTGGTGTTCAAGTTCTACCCCGGGGGCGTCCAGGGGGACGAAACGGACGTGCTCCAGAAGATCCGTTTCGGCCAGCTTCAGGGGGCGGCATTCACCGGCTACGGCATCGGGCACATCTACTCCCCGGCCCGTGTGCTGGAGGTCCCCTTCCTGTTTCGAAACTATGGGGAAATCGATTACGTCCGCCATCATTTGATGCCCTCTTTCCGCCGCGGCTTCAAACAGCATGGCTTCCGGCTGCTGGGCTGGATGGAAGTGGGCTTCGTGCATTTCTTTTCCAAGCAGCCCATCCGTTCCCTGGACGATCTGAAGAAGAGACGCATCTGGCTCTGGCAGGGGGACCCTCTGGGGCAGGCATTCTTCGACGCCAGTGACCTGGCGCCGGTGCCCCTGTCCATCACCGACGTGTTCACCAGTCTTTCCACGGGGCTGATCGATACCGTGTATTGCACCCCGCTGGCCGCGATCGCGCTGCAATGGTTCACCCAGGTGAGCTACATGACCAAGTTACCCATGGCCGACGGCATCGGCGCCCTGGTGGTTTCCAACCGCTTCTTCGACCGGCTGCCGCCCGACCTGCAGAAGCTGTTGCAGAACACCGGCCGGGAAACCGGCCACAAGCTGATCGAAGCCACCCGCAAGGACAACCGCAAGAGCCTGAAGGTGCTGCAACGTCAGGGCATCAAGTTCACCCTGCCCGCGGACCACGTGGATCCGAAGACCCTGTACAAGATACGGGACAAGGCCGCCGCCACCCTGATGGCAAGCGGCTATATTCCCAAGGCCGAGTTCCAGCGCACCAAGAAGCTGTTGGCGAAGTACCGCCGGTCCCATCCTGCAGACCGCGCCAGCGATGCCAAGTGATGCGCCGACCACGGTTGGCGCTGAACTGATCAGAGACGGGTTGGTGCGCCTGGAGGGCGTACTGGCCGGCGCCAGCCTGCTGGGCCTGCTGGGCCTGACGCTCACCCAGGTCATTGCCCGCAACCTGTTCGACACCGGTTTTCCTCTGCTGGACACGCTGGCCCGCCATCTGGTCCTGTATGTGCTGTTCTTCGGCGCCGCCCTGGCCCTGGACGCCCGCCGCCATATAAAGATCGATGTCCTGGCCCTCTGGATACCCGACCGCTGGCAGCGCCGGCTGTCGCGCCCATTGGACGTCGTGGGCGCTACCGTCTGCGCCCTGCTCGGGTGGGCGGCCGTCCGCTACTGGCAGGTTTCCTGGAGCTACGCCGGCCCGGACGGCACGTGGGCTGCCCTGATGGACCTGGTGATTCCGGTGGGCTTCCTGCTGCTGGCCGTGCATTTCGCCCTTGACGCCCTGATCGGACGGCCGCCCCGGGAGACGGGTTCGTGATCGCCGCGGCCGTGGTGCTGCTCGTGCTGTTGGCGGGCATCGGACTGCCGCTGTTCGTGGTGCTGGGGGCCGGCGCCCTGCTGGCGACCCATCACGCCGGGCTCAATCCGGCGGTGCTCATCATCGAGTTGAACCGGGTGGCCGCGTCCCCCAATCTGATGGCCATCCCGCTGTTCACCTTTGTGGGCGTGGTGCTGGCCGCAGGCGGCGCACCCCAACGGCTGATCCGCATGTTCAACGCGTTGCTGGGCTGGCTTCCGGGCGGGCTGGCCACCGTAGCCATCACCGCCTGCGCCTTCTTCACGGCCTTCTCCGGCGCCTCCGGCG
>Ga0102956_1000128_pt1 | contig 24843 bp, 23 predicted proteins | sample SalPonF2_A_D2_MG_FD_84515 | JGI IMG/M metagenome (GOLD analysis project Ga0102956, IMG submission 84515) | Salt pond soil microbial communities from South San Francisco under conditions of wetland restoration - Salt Pond MetaG SF2_A_D2_MG ...
AGATGCAGCAGGCGCTGGCGCGCCACCCGGACGTCATCGAGCCGGGTCTCGAGGTCCTCCACCGCGAGCTCCCGACCGAGGTCGGAGGGATCGATCTGTTCGCGCGCGACGCCGACGGCGCCCTGGTGGTGGTCGAGCTCAAGCGCTCCAAGGCCAACCAGGAGGCGGTGCACCAGCTCGATCGCTACGTTCAGAGCGTGCGCCGGCTCGGTTCGGAGCGCGTGCGCGGCATCCTGGCGGCGCCGGCGGTGACCGCGCCCGCGCTCAACCAGCTCGGCAGCCTCGGGCTGGAATACCGGGAGGTCTCGGCGTTGCCGATCGACGACGCAGGCGGCGACGCCCAGCCATCCCTGTTCGCGCCGGCCTAGCGGCGTGTTCGACGCCCTGGCGGGCGCCTTCCCGGCGAGCTAGACTATTCCATATGAAAGGGGCAGCCGGCTCGACCGACTACATCGACCTGGCGAGGGCGGTGCTGCGGTTGTCGCGCCACCTGTACCGCGCCTTCGACGAGGCGTTGGGGCCCAGCTACGGCCTCGCGACGAAGGACTATCTGGTCCTCCGGGTCGTGCAGAGCGGGGAGGTCCACCCGGGAGGCGTGGCGGCGTACCTGAACATGCCACCGGCGAGTGTCAGCCGGGTCCTGGAACGCCTCGAGGCGAAGGGTTATCTTGAGCGCTCGGTGGACGCGGCGGACCATCGCCGCTTCATCCTCGCCGTCACCCCCGAGGGCGAGAGAACGGCGGACGCCATCCGCGATCTCATGCGCAAGACGCTCGGCAAGACCTACGCCCATGTGCCGGCCGAGGCCTTGCGTGCCGCGGTCGAGCATCTGGCCGTCCTCAACGAGGTCATCGAACAGCGTTCGTAGGCTCGCACGCTCGAGTCCACGGCGCATGCACGGGCCGCCCCGGCCCACGGCGCCCGTGTGGCGCTTCCCTGAAGGAGACCCCCTTGGAGACCGAACCGACGCAGCGGCGGCGCGCCCCGCGCGTCCGCGCCGAGGCGCAGTCGAGCAACCGCATCACCGGCCGCAAGCGCTGGTGGGCGCTGGGTGCCGTGTTGCTCACCATGTTCTTCTCGTCGCTCGACCAGACGGTGGTGTCCACGGCGATCCCCACCATCGTCAGCGAGCTGCACGGCTTCAACATCTACGCCTGGCTCGTGACGGCCTACATGATGGCGTCGGCGGTGACGGTCCCGCTCTACGGCAAGCTGTCGGACATGTACGGGCGCAAGCCGTTCTTCATCTTCGGGCTGAGCGTCTTCGCCCTCGGCTCGATCCTGTCGGGGCAGTCGCAGACCATGCTCGAGCTCATCCTCTTCCGCGGCCTCCAGGGGATCGGTGCGGGCGCCATGCTCACCATGCCGCGGGCCACCATCGGCGACATCTTCAATCCGCGCGAGCGCGGCCAGTGGATGGGCGTCATCGGCGCCGTCTTCGGGCTGGCCAGCGTCATCGGGCCCACCCTCGGCGGTTGGATCACCGACACCATCGGGTGGCGCTGGATCTTCTACATCAACTTGCCGGTGGCGGCGCTGGCGATCGTCGGCGTCCTCTTCGCCCTGCCGAGCGTGCGCGTCGACGCGCGCGTCAAGCTCGACTGGCGCGGCAGCGCGCTCCTGGTGGTGGGGCTGGTGCCGATCCTGCTCGCCTTCACCTGGGCCGGCGGTCGGCTCGCCTGGACGAGCCCCGAGCTGATCGGCCTGTTCGCGCTGGGGCTGGTGTTCCTGGTGCTCTTCGCCATCAACGAGGGACGGGCCGAGAACCCCATCCTGGAGCCCTCGCTGTTCCGCAACGGCATCTTCAACACGACGCTCGTCATCGCGCTGTTCATCACCATGGCGATGTTCGGCGCCCTCATCTTCCTGCCGTTGTTCGTGCAGGGCGCGCTGGAGTACTCGGCCGCCAGCTCCGGCTACATCCTCACGCCGATGATGCTCAGCCTGGTGGTGGCCTCCATGATCGGCGGCCAGATCGTCACACGCACCGGGCGCTACAAGGTGCTGGCGGTGGTGGGCGCGATGCTGCTGGTCGCCGGGCTGGTGCTGTTCACGCAGATGAGCCTCGCCACCACCTGGGTGGGCGTGGTGCGCAACATGATCGTGTTCGGCCTCGGGCTGGGGACGCTCCTGCCGCAGCTCAACACGGTGGTGCTCAACGTCTTCCCCTACCGGGTGATGGGCGCGGTCAGCGCCACCCAGCAGTTCGTGCGCTCGCTCGCCGGGGTCATCGCCGCACCCATCCTGGGCACGGTCCTGGCCCGCTCGGTGGACGCCCGCCTCGCCCAGGACATACCGGCGCCGCTCGAGCGGGCGATGGCGAGCGGGGGCGTCAAGCCCGGCAGCCTCGACCCGCAACAGCTCCTCTCGGCCCAGGCGCAGCAGGCCATCCGCTCGCGCTTCGATGCCTTCGGCGCGGAGGGGGACAAGCTCTACGGGCAGTTCATCGACGCGGTGCACAGCGCGCTCGCGAGCGGCACGCGGGAGCTCTTCACCATCGCGCTGGTGTTCGGGGTGCTGGCGCTGGTGGCCACGCTCTTCCTGCGGGAGGTGCAGCTGAAGCGCGACGAGTTCTTCGACGAGCCGGTGGCGGCACGCGAGGGTCCTGGCTGACCGCGGGGCCGCCGCGAGGGCGACGGCACGAGGGCGGCGGCACGAGGGGCGGTCGCGAGGGGCGGTCGCGAGGGGCGGCGGACCGAGGGCGCGTCGCGCTATCCTGCCGGTATGGAGGACCCGGCTTCCGCGAACGGCATCGAGGTCCGCGAGGTCACGCTCCCCGGCGTCGGCAAGAAGTACGTCATGGGCCTCAGGGCGGGGGGCAACCTGGCGGTGGTGGTGCGGCCCGACGGGCAGCGCCAGATCCACCACTTCCTGGAGCACGGCGACCGCCCCCGTGACGTCGTGCGGGTGGACGCCGACGAGGCGCAGCAACTCGCCAACCTGCTGGGGCGGCCGCTGGTCCAGGCGCCCAGCGTCGAGGACCTCGACCTGGTGCTGGGCGCGTTGGAGATCGACTGGGTCACCCTCGGCGAGACCTCGCCGCTGGCCGGCCGGGCGCTGGGCGCCTCGCAGATGCGCGAACGCACCGGTGCCAGCGTCATCGCCATCCTGCGCGACGGGCGCGCCCTCGCCAACCCCGGCGTCGACACGGTGTTCCAGCCCGGCGACACCCTCCTCCTGATCGGATCGCCGGCCCAGACGGACGCGGCCCGCAGCCTGATCGCCGGCTGACGCGCCGGCCCCGGAGCCACGACCGTGACACTGCTGCTCGAGCTCGGTCTGCTGGCACTCGGGCTCTACCTCGCCGGCGAGCTCAGCCGCCGGGCGGGGGTGTCGCCCGTGGTGGGCTACCTCCTGCTCGGCATCCTGCTGGGGCCGCATGGGGTGGTGCCGGTCTACCGCCTCGGCCCCACCACCGAGCTGCTGGGCGAGCTGGGGTTGCTGCTGCTGCTGTTCTACCTGGGCATGGAGTTCTCCCTCGCGCGCCTGCTCGAGGGGACCGGCCCGACGTTGCTCGCCGGCGTCGTGGACCTGGCGAACTTCGCCGTGGGTTTCGGCGTGGCCGTCGTGCTGGGTTTCGGCTGGCTGGCCGGCCTGTTCCTGGGCGGCGTGGTGTACGTCTCCAGCTCCGGTGTGATCGCCCGACTGCTGTCCGACAGCGAGCTGCTGGCCTACCCCGAGGCCGAGCGCACGCTGGGCGTGCTGGTGTTCGAGGACCTGGCAATGGTGGTCGTGCTGGTGGGGCTGGGCCTGCTCACCGCCGGCGGCGGCGTCGGGTCGTTCGCCGGTGCCGCGCTGTTCCTCGCCCTCTACGGCCTGCTGGCGCGTTACGGCAAGCGCTTGCTGGCGCGGCTGCTGGACTTCGAGGGGGAGGCGCTGGCGCTGCTCGCCCTGGCGCTGCTGACGCTGGTCGCGGCGGGCGCCCTGGCGCTCGGCTTCCCGGCGGCGGTGGCCGCGTTCCTGCTGGGCATGGCGGTGGCCGAGTCCGGGCACCGGCCGCGGGTCGAGAGCGCGCTCCGCTCCTGGTACGACGTGGCGGCCGCCAGCTTCTTCCTGGTCGTGGGGCTGCGCGTGGACCTGACGACCGCCCTGCGAGAGGTGCCGCTGGCCCTGCTGCTGGTGGCCGTCACCGTCGTCGCCGGCCTGGCCACGGGCTTCCTGGGTGGACGCGCAAGCGGGCTCGGCCGGCGCGCCGCGGTCGGGCACGGCCTCATGCTGCTGCCCCGCGGCGAGTTCTCCCTGGTGATCGCGAGCCTGGCCGCCGATGCCGGCGCCCTGCCCGAGGCCACGCGCCAGGCACTGCTCGGGGCGACCTCGCTTTACGTGGTGATCATGGTGACGATCGGGAGCGTCGTCTTCGCACGCTTCGATGCCGTGAACGACCTGCTGAGCCGCCCGCTGTTGACGGATGTCGAGCGCGGCGAGCAGGAGGCGCTCGAGGCGCTCGAAGGGGAGTGACCGCCGGGGAGCTGCGCGCCCGCCGCGTCTTCAAACCGCTCGCAGGTACTGCGGAGGGAAGAGCGGGCGCGCGTCGAGCCCCAGCTCCCGGGCCGCGTGCTGGGGCCAGGAGGGGTCGCGCAGCATCTCGCGCGCCAGCAGGACCAGGTCCGCCTCGCCGCGTTCCACGATCGCCTGCGCCTGTTCCGGGCGGGTGATGAGCCCCACCGCGCCGGAAGGCACGCCGCTCTCGGCGCGCACGCGGCGGGCGAACGGGACCTGGTAGCCGGGCGCCGCCGGCACCTCCACCCCCGGCACCGCGCCGCCACTGGAGCAGTCCACGAGATCGGCGCCGAGCTCGCCCAGGATCCGCGCCAGCCGGACGGTGTCGTCCCCGGTCCAGCCGCCGGCCAGCCAGTCCGTGGACGACAGGCGCACGAACAGCGCTCGGTCCTCGGGCCACACCTGCCGCACGGCCGCGGTCACCTCCCGCAGCAGCCGCGTGCGCCCCTCGAAGTCGCCGCCGTAGGGGTCACCGCGCGTGTTCACCAGGGGGGTGAGGAAGCTGTGCAGCAGGTAGCCGTGTGCGCCGTGGATCTCCACCACGTCGAAGCCGGCGTCCAGGGCGCGGCCGGCCGCCGCCTCGAAGGCCGCGACGATGCCGGGCAGGTCTCCGGCGGCCAGCGGCGTGGGCACGGGGTAGTGCGGAGCGAACGGCTCGGCGGTGGGTCCGACCACCGTCCATCCCCCATCGTCCTCGGCGACCGCGCCGCGCCGCTCGGCCCACGGGTGCCAGGTGCTCGCCTTGCGCCCGGCGTGGGCGAGTTGCACGCCGATCCGGGAACCGCCGTCGTGGACGAAGCCGGTGACACGCTTCAGGGCGTCGACGTGCTCGTCGCGCCACAGCCCCAGGTCGCGCGGCGAGATGCGCCCGCGCGCCTCGACGGCGGCGGCCTCCGTGAGCACCAGGCCGGCGCCGCCGAGCGCGCGTGCGCCCAGGTGCACCAGATGCCAGTCGTTGGCGAAGCCGTCCTCGGAGCTGTACTGGCACATGGGCGAGACGGCGATGCGGTTGGGCAGGCTGAGCCCGCGCAGGACGAGAGGGTCGAAGAGGCCGGCCATGGCGTCAGTATGACCCGGAGCGTCAGCGGGCGGCGTCGCTCCCGGCGCGGCTGTCCAGCTCCTCGACGAGACCGGGCTCGTCGGCGAGGACCCGCATCAGCGCGCTCACCAGGCGGGGCGCGAACCAGTGCCCCGATTGGCGCTGCATCTCCGCCACCGCCTTCTCGAGCGGCCACGCCCGCTTGTAGGGGCGCTCGCTGATCAGGGTGTCGAACACGTCGGCCACGGCCACGATCTGCCCGGCAAGCGGGATGGCGTCGCCGGCGAGCGCGCGCGGATAGCCGCTGCCGTCCCAGCGCTCGTGATGCGTCAGGGCGATCAGCTCGGCCATCTTGATGAGCTTGGAGCGGCCGCGCGCCAGCAGGCGCGCGCCGACGTCCACGTGCTGCTGCATGGCGGCACGCTCCTCGTCGGTGAGGCTGCCGGGCTTGAGAAGGATGTTGTCGGAGACCCCGATCTTGCCGACGTCGTGCAGCGGCGCGGCGCGTTCGACGAGCTCCACGGTCGCACGGTCGAGCTGCAGCTCGCGCGCCAGCAACCCCGACAGGCGGCCCACGCGCTGCGTGTGCTGGCCGGTGGTGGCGTCTCGGTACTCGGCGGCCTGGGCGAGACGCTCTAGCACGTCCATGCGGGCGGCCTCCAGCTCGATGGTGCGCTCCATCACCATCTGCTCGAGCCGCTCCGCATGGTCGTGCAGCTCGAGGTGCAGCTGGCGCGTCCTCAGGAGGTTGCCGACGCGCAGCTCGATCTGGGTGGAGCGGAACGGCTTGGTGATGAAGTCCTTGGCGCCGCGGGAGAGCGCTTCCTCCTCCGCCTCCTGCGACAGGTCGGCGGTCAGCACCAGGACGGGCAGGAAGTCGCCGGGCGCGGTGCCCCGGGCGAGCGCGTCGATGACCTCGAGGCCGCTCATGCGCGGCATGTGGAGGTCGGTGCACACAAGGTCGGGCTCGAGCGTCTCGAACAGCTCGACGGCCTCTTCGGGGTCGTCGGTGGCCGTCACGCGCTGGTAGCCGGCGCGATGCAGGATCCGCCCCAGAAGCGCGAGATTGGCGCGCTCGTCGTCCACGATGAGGAGCTTCGCGTCTGTCAGTCGAGCCAGCACGGACCGGTCGCCCTCCGTGTCGGAGCGCGGGCGCGCTCCGGCCCGGCAAGGATATCCAGCGCTGCAGCGCACGACGGTGGGGGTCTTCACAACCCCCGGGACGCGGGCCGGGAGCTCATCGGGGCGGATAAAGCTTCTCACGACGCCGTCCCAGTCGGCGCTGCTAGACTTAGTCGGCATGCCGATGTTTCGCAAGGATCCGTTCGGGCGCGCCTGGGTGCTCATCTCCCCGGAGCGCGGCCTGGTGGCGTCGGATTTCGGGAGCGTGCTGCCGCTCGCCGAGCGTTCGCCGCTGTCGCCGGGCAACGAGCGCGAGACCGGCCCGGAGATCGCCGCGGTCCGGCCCAGCACCACGTCGCCCGACGGTCCCGAGTGGCGCATGCGGGTCATCGCGCATCCCTCGGCGCTGGTCGAGCCTCGCACCTTCCGGGAGGAGGGCGACGCGCTGTTCCGGCAGGCCGCGTCGAGCGGCTACCAGGAGGTCGTGGTCGAGCACCCGGACGCCCGTTTGGCGCTCGACACCATGCCGCGCTCTCACCTGGTCGACGTGCTCCGGCTCTACCGCGAGCGTCTGGCGCTGTTGTCCGCCAAGCCGGACATCCGCCACGTGCAGATCACGCGCAACGTAGGCCGTGCCGCGGGCGCGCTGTTCGAGCACCCCCACGCGCAACTCCTGGCCGTCCCCGTCGGCAGCCGCTGGGTCGAGGAAGAGGTGGACGCGGCCCGCAGCTACCACGACGCCCACGGCCGCTGCCTGTTCTGCAGTGTGGTCGAGCGCGAGCTGGCGGCACGCGAGCGGGTCGTCACCCACAACGAGGGTTTCGTCGCCATCGCGCCGTACGCCGCAAAGACGCCGTTCGAGACCTGGATCCTGCCGCGCGAGCACGACAGCGCCTTCACGGGCGTGGCCGCCAACACCCTGCCGCTGCTGGCCGACCTGCTCCAGACGGTGATCCGCGCCCTCAACGACGCCCTCGACCACCCGCCGTACAATCTCCTGGTGCACACGCTCCCGGCCGCCGGCGACCGCAGCTTCCACTGGCACATCGAGATCCTCCCGCGGCTCACGCAGCAGGCGGGGTTCGATTGGGGGAGCGGGTTCTACGTGAACCCGACCCCCCCGGAGGACGCCGCCCGGTTCCTGCGCGAGGCGCTCGCCCTGCAAGAGGTGCAGGAGTGAGCACCGTGCCCCGACGCCTGCTCGACGGGCCCGCCGAGGCCGCGGCGGGCACCGAGAGGCGGCCGCGCCGGCGCCGCGCCGCCGCCGCGCGCGGAGCCCACCGCGTGATCACGGTGCTGGCCCTGGTCGGCAGCCTTCACGCCCTGTTCCTGCTGGGCGTCGAGACGTGGCGCTTCGTGGTCGAGCAGCGGGCGGTGGCCCACCTGCAGACCCAGGTCAACGACCTGAAGAGCCAGGCCGGAGGGCTCCAGCAGGTGATCGACCACGCCGGCGACAGCCGCTACCGGGAGGACCTGGCCCGCCGCCAGGGCTACATGTACCCGGACGAGCAGCGAGCGGTGACGCAACAGCCCGCGCCCCCGGCGGCCGGGGCTTCCGGCGCCGGCCCCTGAGCGAACGCCCCCTGAGCGAACGCCGCCAGAGCCAGGGCCGCAGCGTCGAAGCTCCTGAGCGAACGCCACGCCGAGGCTCGTTGCCGCGTCAGGGTGGGGCGCGCAGGCTGCGTGGCACGGTATCCTGGGCCCATGCCAGAGGGCGGAGGCTGATTCCGTGTCCGACGATACCTTGGCTTGGATGAACGAGCTCACGGCCGAGATGGAGGAGCGGCGCAAGCGCGTCGTGACGGGGGGCGGCGAGGAGCGCGTTCGCAAGCAGCACGAGGCGGGGAAGCTGACCGCACGCGAGCGCATCGAGGCGCTCCTCGACGAGGGGAGCTTCGTGGAGCTCGGCGTTTTCGTGAAGCACCGGGGCGGCGAGCTGATGGACGGGGTCGAGGCGCCCGGCGAGGGCGTGGTCACCGGCTACGGCACCGTCGACGGGCGCACGGTGTTCGTGTTCAGCCAGGACTTCACCGTGCTGGGCGGCAGCCTGGGGAAGATGCACGGCGCGAAGATCGCCACCGTGATGGACCTGGCGGTGAAGACGGGTGCGCCCATCATCGGGCTGAACGATTCGGCCGGGGCGCGCATCCAGGAGGGCGTCGACTCCCTGTCCGGTTACGGCGAGGTCTTCTACCGCAACGCCATCTACTCCGGCGTGGTGCCGCAGCTCTCCGCCATCCTCGGCCCGTGCGCCGGCGGTGCGGTGTACAGCCCCGCCCTCACCGACTTCGTGTTGATGGCCAAGGGCAGCTCCTACATGTTCATCACGGGACCCGAGGTGATCAAGCAGGTCACCAAGGAGGACGTCAGCTTCGAGGCGCTGGGCGGCGCCGACGTGCACAACCGCAAGTCGGGCGTGGCCCACCTCGAGGCCGACGACGACGCGGCCGTCCTCGAGAAGATGCGCGAGCTGCTGGCGTACCTGCCCCAGTCGGCGAGGGAAGCGCCGCCGCGCAGGCCGACCCGCGACCCCGAGGACCGCGAGACGCCGGAGCTGCTGTCGATCGTTCACCCCGACCAGCGCCGCCCCTACCCCATGACCGAGGTGGTGCGCGCCCTGGTCGACGACGGGCGCTTCCTGGAGGTCCAACCGGACTTCGCCCGCAACATCATCGTGGGATTCGCGCACCTCGGCGGACGGTCGGTGGGGATCGTGGCGAACAACCCCCGACACCTGGCCGGCACGCTCACCATCGACGCCAGCGACAAGGCGGCGCGCTTCATCCGCACGTGCGACGCCTTCAACGTCCCGCTGGTCACCTTCGTCGACGTCACCGGCTTCCTGCCTGGCGTGGCGCAGGAGCACGCCGGCATCATCCGGCACGGCGCCAAGATGCTCTACGCCTACGCCGAGGCCACCGTTCCCAAGATCACGGTGATCGTGCGCAAGAGCTACGGCGGCGCCTACCTGGCCATGAACTCGCGGGACATGGGTTCGGACGTGGTCCTTGCGTGGCCGACCTCGGCCGTGGCGGTGATGGGCGCGGAGGGGGCGGCCAGCATCATCTACCGGCGTGAGATCCGGGCGGCGGGCGATCCCGAGGGCGTACGCGGCCAGCGCATCGACGAGTACCGCCGGCGCTTCGACAACCCCTACGTGGCCGCCGGCCACGGCTACATCGACGACGTCATCGACCCCAAGGACACGCGCCGCCACCTCATCCGGCACCTGGGCATGCTGGAGGGCAAGGAGCAGGCGCTGCCGTTCAAGAAGCACGGGAACATGCCGCTGTGAGCCGGAGGACGGCGGCTACCTCACCGTGCCGTTCGGGTCCGGCGCGATCGTCACGGTGATGGTGCCGTCGACCGAGATCGAAGCACTGCTGTCGGTGGAGTAGTCGGCCAGGCCGGCGTTGCCGAATACCTTGAAGATCGGTGCCCAGACACCCTGAGGGCCGGCGGGGGGTGGGGGGTCGCCCGCGTAGTAGTGCGCCCCGTGCACGTGGTAGGTCTGCGTGCCGCTGGGGTCGGCGACGCCTCCCACGGTCATGCCGCCCGCGGTCTCGCCGGGGGTGGTGGTGGGCGTGCTGTGTTGCCACTGCACGGTCACCACGTAGTCGCCGCGCAAGGGCTCGCCCATCACCTTCATCAGCGTCTGGGCGCCGTTGTCGCCGTTGAAGGTCGCGCTCGCCACGGAGGAGGCGGTCCGGTCCGGGACGGTGGCGCTGGCGGTCCCGGAGATGCTCAGCTGGGCGCTGTCGGCGGACGCGTCGACCGTCATGGCGATGTTGGCGCTGGCGTCCGCGACGGCCGCGGACGCGCTCGTCGAGAAGTGCTGCCCGGTGATGAGGGCAGGCGGATTGGCCTGGTTCTGGCTGTCACCCGCGACCGAGTCGGAATAGGACGCGCTCGCGGAGACCGAGTGGGGGACCGCCGTCACGCCGGTGACCTTGGGAGCGGCGCAGCTGTCGGCGTCCGTCTGCAGCTCGCTCTGGGTGGGCGTGGCGACCTTCAGCAGGTTGACGGCGCCGATCGCGTCCTGCAACCCTGTCAGGCCCTGCGCGAAGTAGGCCTGATTGCAGTCGTCGTCGGCGGCCGCGACGATGGCGTCCACCAGCGTCTGCGCCTCGCTCTGGGGGTCCATGGCGTACTGCAGTACGAACGGATAGGCGCGCGCGATGGCGGCTGCCTGTGCCAGGGGGCTGACGAGGGCGTCGAGCGGCGGGATGACGGGCGACTGGTAGGCCGCCTGGAGGCGCTGCAGGTCGAGTGCCCGCATGAGGGTCCCGAACACGTGCTGAGCGTTGGCGTTCAGGGTGTCGGCGTCGTGGGCGCGCCCTGCGGCGGCGGCCGCCTTGCCGGCGCGGAGCGAGCCGATCACGGCGCCGGGGAGCGGGTTGGGGTCGGCCTGCTGTTGACTCGTCAGGGCCGCGATCTCGGCGGCGATCTGCTGGTCGAGGGCGGCGCGAGCGTCGGCCAGGGTGGAGCCCTGGGCCTCGGGCCACAGACGGAGCATGGCCTGGAGGTCGAGGATCGTCGGCGGCGAGGACAGGTGGTCGAGGAGAGCCTGGATGCCGTCGCCGACCAGGGCCTGGTTGGAGGGGCCGACCAGGTAGTCGCTGAAGTGGTCGAGCTCGGCTGAGAAGCTTGCCCCCGTGGTGGCGGCCGCCTGCGGTATATAGCGGGTGCCGTCGGCAGTGACGAGGGTGATGGCGGCGTTCGTGGCGCTCGCCTGCGGAGGTGTGATCGTCAGCGTCACGGGCGTCAGGAACTGCGTGCCTTCGGGGTCGAGCTGAACGCCTACCTGCCACGGGGCCGCGTTGCCCTCGACGGTCACCTTGGTGAGGGGCGTGAGTTGCACCTTCAGCGGCGTCGCCAGGGCTCCGGGCGGCACGGTCAGGGCGTAGCGGGTGCCGTCGGCGCCGGTGGCCGTGAGGCTGGCGCCGGTGGCGTCGACGGTGGCCGTGGACGCGTGGCCGCTGTCCAGACTGAAGGCCACCGGGATGGGACCCGCGCCCGTCGCGCCGGCGCTGGGCGCGCCGGGGTTCGACGGTCGGGCGGTGTTGCAGGCGGTGAGGAGGACGAGGGCGGCGCTGGCGGCGAGCGGCAACCAACGCGTTGAAGGACGTGCCATGAGTGCTCCCTTCCCAAGGGCCGGCGGGCCCACCGCCGCTCCGACGTCGGGTCCGGCCGTGGGAGCGCCGGTGGCGCGTGCACGGACGTCCCGGTCTGCCGGACCGCGCGGCTCAGGCGTTGCGGGAGGGTAGACGACCAGGCGTTATTGGAGCGTTATCGGCTGGCCGGGTGGGCGATGCGTGCCTTCCGCCGCGTCAGGCCTCGGCGATCTCGTCCATGCGCACGCGCCGCGCCTCGGCCCGGGAACGCTCGGCCGCGAAGGCCATCACGTGGCTCTCGACCGAGGCCGCGAGCTCGCTCGGCGCGGCGCCGGCCGGTCGGCCCTCCTTGCGCCGCCGCAACCGCTGCAGGTAGTCCACCACCAGGGCGTCGTCGCCGCCTGCGTGGCGCGCGCCGGCCCCACCGACGGTGATGCACTCGCGGCGGTCGTGGGCGAAGTCGCGGAGCTCGAGCCGCCCCTCGTCGAGGTCGCCCCGGACCTCCCCGTGCGTGCCCATGACGTGGATCGTCCGCGTGGTCTCGGCGCTGAAGGCCTGGACCGTGAGGGACGCCGCGACCCCGTTGGCGAAGGCGAGCTGCACCAGCTGGTGGTCCGCCACGTCGTTGTCGCTGCGGTACACGCACCGCCCGTAGGGCCCGCTGCGCAGGGCGTCCAGGAGGGCGGGCGCGCCTCCGTCGGGCGCGACGACGCTGTTGGGCCAGCCGGTCACGCCCTCGAAGCGCTCGAGGTAGATCCGGACGGCGGAGTAGGGGCAACTCCGCTCGACCGCGCAGCCGTCGAGGCAGCGGTCGGTCGCGCCTTCGGGAGCGTTCTCGGGGCGGAAGTGCGCCAGGCCGCCGATCGACGTCAGGGCCTCGCAGCGCTCGCCCACCAGCCAGCGCAGGATGTCGAGGTCGTGGCAGGCCTTGGCCAGCAGCATGGGGCTGCTGTCGGCCTCGCGGCGCCAGTTGCCCCGGACGTAGCTGTGCGCGAAGTGGAAGTAGCCGATGTTCTCGGTGTGCTGGATGGCGACGGTGCGGCCGATGCGCCCCTGGCCCAGCAGCTCCTTGAGCGTCCTGAAGAAGGCCGTGTAGCGCAGGACGTGCGCGACCGTGACCGTGCCCGCGCCGGGCCGCGCGGCGGCCGCCTGGACGGCGCGCACGCCGCCGAGGTCGGGCGCGATGGGCTTCTCGAGCAGGACGTGGACGCCCCGGGCGAGGGCGGCCACGGTGGGCGCGACGTGGTGACGGTCGGGGGTGGCGACGACGACGCCGTCGAGGGGCCCGGCCTTCTCGAGGAGCTCGTCCGCGGTGCCGAAGAGGGCGTCGTCGCCCAGGCCGAAGCGTCGGCCTGCCGCCGTCAGCCGCTCGAGGCTGGCGTCGGCGACGGCCGTGATCCGGGCCTGGCCGGCGCGGCGGGCGATGAGCTCGCCGTAGACGTCGGCGCCGCGGTTGCCGGCGCCCAGGATGGCGATGGCGAGGGGTCGGGTCGTGCTGGACATGGGTTCCTCCGGAGGAGCGCGAGGCCTTTCCGTCGAGGGCGCCGGCGGGATCGGGTACAGGCTATCGCTGCCGAGGGAGGTGAGGGGCGAGATGAGGGTGCGCCGGCGCTCCAGGTCCACCGCGGCGCTCCCTGCCCCGCGAGCGGCGGCCGGACGATTGCCTCCTGAGGCACGCGGTTCGGCCGTGGCGCACGTTAACGTCCATGACATCGACACCGTGCCGTCGCATCCGTTCGCTCGCCCGGCGGGCGGCCCCGGGAGGCACTCGGTCCCGTATCCAGGGAGGTACCTTCATGAACGCTTCCGTCACGTCGCTCACCGCCGTCGCCGCGCGTCTGGGCCTCGACCTGCTCGCCGCCGTCGTCATCCTGATCGTCGGCTGGATCCTGGCGGGCTGGGCCGGGGCGGTCGTTCGCCGCGCGGCCTCGCGCAGCGGTCGGCTGGACGGGACCGTCGTCACCGTGCTCGGGCGTCTGGCCCGCTGGACGGTGCTGGCCTTCACGGTGATCGCCGTGCTCGGCCGCTTCGGGGTCCAGACCACCAGCCTCGTGGCTCTGCTCGGCGCTGCCGGCCTGGCCGTCGGCCTGGCGCTGCAGGGGGCCCTGTCCAACGTTGCGGCGGGCGTCCTGCTGCTGGCCCTCAAACCCTTCCGGGTGGGCGATGCGATCGACATCGCCGGCACGTCGGGCGTCGTCGACGACATGGGGCTCTTCGTCACCCGGCTCACCAGCTTCGACGGCGTGCCCCTGTTCCTGCCCAACAGCAGCGTGTGGGGCAAGCAGCTCAGCAACTACTCGCAGGCGGGCCGGCGGCGCAACGATCTCATCGTCGGCATCGGCTACGGCGACGACGTGGCCAGGGCCCTGGCGGTGCTGCAGGAGCTCGTCGCCGGCGAGGAACGCGCGCTCGACGATCCCGCCCCGCTGGTGGCCGTCGAGTCGCTCGGCGACAGCTCGGTCAACCTGTTGCTGCGCTACTGGACGGGTGCCGGCGACTTCTTCGCCACCAAGCTCGACATGACGCGGGCCGTGAAGGAGCGCTTCGACGCCGAAGGCATCTCGATCCCCTTCCCGCAGCGCGACCTCCACGTGGTCGAAGGGGGCGTCGCGTTGGCGCCTGGCGCCTAGCGGGGCTCAGGCGGAGGCGCCGACGGGGCGCCGCAGCGTCGGGAGGTAGGCCAGCAGCGCGGCGACGCACAGCGTTGCGCTGAGCGCGAGGGCGACGCTGTAGGCGCCTGCCGAGGCGCTGCCTCCGGCGGGGGCGAGCGCGTTCACCACGTTTCCGATGCCCCACTGCAGGACGAAGCCCCCCAGGAACATGAAGAGATTGATGGCGGTCACCGCCCTGCCGGTGAGCTGGGCCGGGAACAGCTCGTTGGCCTGGGCGTAGAGCAACAGCGCGAACGACCCGCTGGCCGCCAGCACGAACAGCAGCGCGCCCAGCGCCGAAGGCGCCGCCAGGCGGCCCGCGGCCACCGCCAGCGCGGCCTGCGCCAGCACCATCAGCAGCGCGCCCACCGCGACCACCCGGGCCGGCCCGAAGCGCTGGGCGAGCCAGCCCGACACGAAGAACCCCAGCACCAGGCCGATCCCGAGCAAGAGCAGGACGTTGCCCGCCACCGCGGCGCTCAGCCCCGCGGCCTCGGTCAGGTAGGGCCCCGCCCACAGGCTCTGGTAGGCGAAGGTGGTGCCCATCACGGCGAAACCCAGGAACGCCAGCCGCCAGAACGCCGCGCTGGCGAAGATCTCTCCGAAGCCGCCGGGGGACGCGTGAGGTCTTGGCGCAGACCGGGGCGTGCGCACGACGGCGGCGATGGCGACAGCGCACAGCAGCAGCAGGACGGCGCCGCCGGCGAAGATGGCGCGCCAGCCCACCAGCCGGTTCAGCAGCGCCAGCGGCGCGGTCGCCACCAGCGCGCCCGACGAGCCGGTGGCCGTGAGCATGCCCGAGACCGCGGCGAAGCGGCGCGGCGGATGGATCAGCGAGAGCGCCTTGAGGCCGCCCATCAGGATGCCGGCCGTGCCGAGGCCGAGCAGCGCCCGCCCCACGCCCAGCCAGGCCACGTTCGGCGCCGCGGCGAACACCAGCGCTCCCGCCACGCCGGTCAACATCAGCACACTGGTGGTGATCCGGGCACCGTAGCGGTCGAGCGCGCTGCCGAAGGGGAGCTGGGCCAGGGCGAAGAAGCCGAAGAACAGGCTGCTCATGAGCCCGAGCTGGGCCGCCGAGAGGCCCATGCCCACCGTCAGGTCGTCGGCGATGACGGCGTTGGCCGACCGGAAGAAGTAGGACAGGAAGTGGGCGGCGGCGAAGACGGCGAAGACGCGCCAGGCACGGGTCACGGTGCCCACGAGCATACCAGGGCGCGCGAAGCGGGCGTCAGCCGATCTCGCGCGTGTCTTCGAAGATCTGCCAGCCCACGCCCTCGGGCGTGGCCTCGAGCCTCTGCTGCAACGTCTCCGCCACCCACGGCACCAGGCCCGAAACGTCCTCCTCCTCGTCGTCGCGGAAGGTCAACACCGTGAACTGGTAGAACTGCTGCGTCGCGCTCAGGGTGCCGTCGTCGAAGAAGGTGAAGGGGGCCGCGGGGATGGGGTCGAGCAGGACATGAACGTCGCGACCGAGGGTGGCGGGCAGGTAGGCGGCGAAGTCGATCTCGGCCTCACGGGGATGCCAGACGTACCCCTGCAGCAGGCGCACCGCGTGACGGTCGTCCTGCCGCTCGGCGCTCACAGGAAGCCGGGCGGGAGGGGGGTGTCGGGCAGCGCTCGCCGCCAGCGTGCGGCGAAGCCGGGGAGGTCGTCCACGAGCAGCCCCGTGAACCCGAGATCGTTGCAGGCGGCGATATTGCGGGCGTTGTCGTCGATGAAGACGGTCTCTTCGGGGGGGATCCCGAGCGCGTCCTGTAGCGCGTCGAAGGCTTCGCGGTGGGGCTTGCGGACCCCGATCTCGTTGGAGAACACCCAGCGCTCCACCCGCTGCATGCGCGGGTCGTCGCGCACGACGTCGCACAACTCCGGCACGTTGTTGGACAGCACGCCGACGGTGTAGGCGGGCGGGAGCGTGCCGAGCAGGGCGAGCATCGGCTCGCGCCAGCGCACCGCGCCCAGGAAGGTGCGGCGGAACGTGGCCTCGTCGGTGTGGAGGCCGGTGCGTTCCTCCAGGCGGCGCTGGAACTCGGGAAGGTCGAACGCGCCGTCCTCGAAGGCTCCCATCAGGTCGAGGTAGGGCTTCTCCAGGCGCGGCTCCGGCACACCGTGGAGCCTTGCCAGCGCCGTCACGGCGCTGCTGTCGAAGGTGCCCTCGGTGAACACGCCGCCCCAGTCGAAGGCGATCGCGCGGATCACGAGCGCGCTCCCGGCAACGGACCCACCGCGGCAGCGTTGCTCAACGCACGGTGCACCAGCGAGACGCTCTCCGGCAGCAGGACCGCTGCCGTCAGCGCCACGAAGGCGGTGAGGCCGACCAGCGTGGCGCGGAGGAAGAACACGGAGTAGGCGTCTTCGCTCTTGCGAATGCGGCGGTACAGCAGGCCCACCAGCAGCAGCTCCGAGCCGCCGAGCGCGGCCAGGGCCGTGAACGTGCCCAGGGTCCCGAGCCACGGCAGCGGGTACTCCAGCAGTGCCGACGCGAGATAGGTGGAGGCGAGCAGGGCCGCGGCGATGGTCGCGAGTGCGGCGGTGGGGGGTCGAGGGATTCCGTCAGCCATGGTGCCTTCGTCGGCGCCCCACGCCGGCCGGCAGGCGGATGCGCGGTGCCTGCGTGCGGTGGGGCGGTGGTGGTGTGTGCGGCGCGGCCGGTTCGCCGGTGCGGCCGGTCGGCGCCGTCGCCGCACGCATGATACAGGGCGGCCGCCGCCCCGTGGGGCGGGCGGCGAACGGGCCTCAACCGTCGCGGTATGCGGCGGCCTCAGCCAGGTGCGGCTCGCCCACCTGCGCTTCCGATGCGAGATCGGCGAGGGTGCGCGCGACGCGCAGCACCCGCTCGTAGCCGCGCCCGGTGAGCCGCAGGCGGTCGATCAGCTCCCGCGCCAGACGCTGGCCGCCCGCCGTCAAGGCCGCCCTCCGGCGCAGCTCGGCTCCGCCGAGTGCGGCGTTGAGGCTGCCCTGGCGCTCGAGCATGCGTTGGCGGGCGGCCCGCACCCGCCGGGCAACCGGCTTCGAACGCTCGCCGGGGGACCGGGCCAGCACCTCGCTCGGCGTCAGGCGGGGGAGCTGCACCCGCAGGTCGAAGCGGTCGAGAAGCGGGCCGGAGATGCGGCGCCGGTAGCGCCGGCGCTCGCCGGGCCCGCACACGCAGGGCTCGAGCGGGTCGCCGTCGTAGCCGCAGGCGCAGGGGTTGCGTGCCGCCACCAGCAGGAAGCGGGCGGGGAAGGTGACGCTCCCGCCGACCCGGGACACGCTCACGCGCCCCTCCTCGAGGGGTTGCCGCAGGGCTTCGAGGGTACGCCGGTCGAACTCGGGCAGCTCGTCCATGAAGAGAACGCCGCGGTGGGCGAGGCTGGCCTCGCCGGGACGCGGCGGCGAGCCGCCGCCGATGACGCCGCCCTGCGAGCTGCTGTGGTGGGGGCTGCGCAGCGGAGGGTGGCGCAGCAGGCCGTGCCCGGCCAGCAGCCCCGCGCTGGAGTGGATGCGCGTCACCTCGATCGCTTCGTCCTCGGTGAGGGGCGGCAGGATGCCGGCCAGGCGGCGCGCGAGCATCGTCTTGCCCGCGCCCGGAGGGCCGGTGAGGAGGAGGTTGTGCGCGCCGGCGGCCGCGATCTCCAGCGCGCGGCGCCCGCCCGCCTGCCCGCGAACGTCGGCCAGGTCGGGCGCCGACGGCGGCGGAGGTGGCGGCCCCGGGGCGCACGGGGCCAGCTCGAGGCGCCCGCGCAGGTGTTCGACGGCCTCGGAGAGGGTGCGCGGGGCCAGCACCCTCAGGCCCTTCACGGCCGCCACCTCGGCGGCGTTCAGCGGCGGCGCCAGCACCGTGCGGTGCCCCCGCTCTGCGGCCAGCAGGCCGATGTTGATGGCGCCGCGAACAGGCCGGAGGGTGCCGTCGAGCGCCAGCTCCCCGAAGGCCAGGGCGCCTTGGAGCGCGCGCGCCGGCAGGCGGCGCTCGGCTGCGAGCAGCGCCAGCGCGATCGGCAGGTCGAAGGCGGGCCCCTCCTTGCGCACGTCGGCGGGCGCCAGGTTGACCGTGATGCGGCTGGGCGGCAGGGCGGCCCCGAGGTGCTTGAGGGCCGCGCGCACGCGCTCGCGCGACTCCTGCACCGCCGCGCCCGGCAGGCCGACCACCGTGAACGACGGCAGGCCGCCGCTGACGAACACCTCGACCCGGACCTCCAACGCGTCGACGCCGACGACCGTGGCGGAGAGTGCGTGGGCGAGCATCGACGCTAGGCTAGCTCCGTTCGCCGCCCCCGGCGCCCGCCGGCGTGGCGCATGCCCAGAGGGGGGAGGCAGGGTGCCGCACGTGAGCCCGGTTTCCGGGCGGCGCCCCGAAAGTTGCTACACTCGCGCGGTCGACTCGACGCCGATCGTTCAACCTTCGCCCCAACGAGGAGGCTGTCGCCTAATGAGAACCTTCCGTACCGTCGTCATCGTGGGAGCGCTCGGGTTGCTGGTGAGCGCGTGCAGCGCGCTCATCCCCGACCAGCCGCTCAACAATCCCCTCGGTCTGAACAAGCAGACCATCAACCTCAACACCGTGAGCACCGCCGGACTCGCCACGCAGGCCGCGAGCACGACGACCTTCTCGGGGAGCCTCGCGACCTCCTTCCCGGACCAGGACCTGAGCAAGAAGCCGAGCTGGGCCAACCCCAACGGGTTCACGTCCGATATCTCCGCCACCAGCGTCACGATCAAGCCCGGGGACGCGACGACCTTGCCCAAGACGCTGAACGTCACGCGGGTGAGCTTCGGGCTGGCGGTCAAGGACGGGTCGGGCGCACCGTCGTTCACCTGGAGCTACGATTCCGGCGCGACGCCGCAGCAGATCCTCGTCCTCACGCGCGGCACCTGCAGCACGGCGGTCGCCGACGGCTGCACCTACGATGTCGCTGCCGGCTCGGACCTGAGCGACGTCGGCAAGCTCATCGTGGTGAGCTTTTCGCAGTCGCAGGTCACGACGCTGATGGACATCATCGGCGGCGGCACCAGCCCCAACGAGGTCACCGCCAACGCCAGCGTGACGGTCGATCAGGCCCTGGCCGGGTTGACGAGCGGCGGCAGCATGGACATCACCCTGGGCAACGCCACGGGCACCTTGAAGTTCTGACTTAGCAGGCGTCGACGACCCCTACCGGCCCCTGTGGCCGGTGCATCGGGCTCCCCCGCGCGGCCGCGCGGGGGAGCCCGATGCCGTGGAGGCGCTCGGGGCGGCGCGGTCCTAGGCCGGCTCGCTGCGCGCGATCAGCCCGAAGGTGCCGGGCCCGACGTGGCTGGTGAGCACCGCCCCGATCTGGTAGATGCCGTTGAAGGTCGCGTCGATGCCGGCGGCCTCCACGGCGTCACGCAGGCGGTCCACCGCCGCCTCGTCCTCGATGTGGATGTAGTCGACGCTGATGCGTCCGTCGGGATGTTCCCGGGCGAAGCCGTGGAACCGCTCGACCATCTCCTGCAACGCCTTGCGCATGCCGCGAACGCGGGTCAGGGGCGCCAGGAGCCCCTCTTCCAGCGTGAGGATGGGCTTGATGTTGAGCAGGCTGCCCACCAGCGCGCTGGCGCGGCCGATGCGTCCGCCCTTCTGCAGGTAATCGAAGGATGCGACGGTGAAGACGATGAAGGTGTTGTCGCGCATGTGCTCGAGCCCCGCCAGGATCTCCTCGAGCGAAGCGCCGCGGTCGCGCAGTCGGGCGGCCGTGCGCGCCATGGCGCCGTGCCCGAGGCTGGCCACCCGGCTGTCGAACACCGTCACCTGCGCGTTCACGCTGTCGCTCGCCGCCACGGCCGACTGGTAGGTGCCGGACAGCTCGGAGCTCAGCGTGACGGCCAGGATGGTGTCGGCCCCCTTCTCGACGGCCGCACGGTAGGCGGCGGCGAAGTCCTCGGGGCTCGGCTGGCTGGTGCTGGGGAGGTCGGCGCCGTCGGCGACGCCGGCGATGATCGTCGAGGGCTCGATGTCGAGCCAGTCGCGGTAGGTCTCGCCCTTGAAGCTCACGTAGAGCGGCACGCGAAGGATGCCGAAGCGTTCCAGCTCGTCCTCGTGCAGATCGGCCGTCGAGTCGGTCACGATGGCAAGGTTCATGCGGCTCCCTCGTGCGCCCGCCCTACGGGCGGGCAGGTCACGGTGCGCGTGGTGGGCGTCGACCCAGTCTACCGCTCCGGTACCGGCCGGGCGGCGGGCGGCGCCGTCGCATGCCGTTGCCCGACGGAGGGCTCAGGCGGAGCGAAGCGCGTCGAGCGCGCCCTTGGCGATCAGGTGCTCGGCGATCTGCACGGCGTTGAGCGCCGCGCCCTTGCGGATCTGGTCGCCCGCCACGAACAGCGCCACCGCGCCGTCCAGGCTGGCGTCGGCGCGGATGCGGCCGACCAGGACCGCGTCGCCCCCCGAGGCGTCGAGGGGCATGGGGAAGGTGTTGCGGGCGCGGTCGTCCACCACCCGCACGCCGGGCGCAGCCGCCAGCGTCTCGCGCGCCTCGTCGGCCGAGACCGGCCGCCGGAACTCGGCGTGGATGGCCTCGCTGTGCGCGCGGAAGACCGGCACCCGCACGCAAGTGGCGCTGAGCCGAAGCTCCGGCGCCGCCAGGATCTTGCGCGTCTCCAGCACCAGCTTGCGCTCCTCGACGTTGTAGCCGTCCTCGCCCACGTCGCTGTCGTGGCTGAAGAGATTGAAGGCGATCCTGTGCTGGAACTTCCTGGGTCGCGGGTCGCTCCCGCCGAGCACCGCCCGGGTCTGCTCGCGCAGTTCCTCGATGCCGGCCGCCCCGGCGCCGGAGACGGCCTGGTAGGTGGCGATGGTCGCCCGTTCCAGCCCGAACGCGCGATGCAGCGGCGCCAGGGCCATCAGCGCGATGATGGTCGAGCAGTTGGGGTTGGCGATGATGCCGTGATGGCTCAGCGCCGCCTCGCCGTTGGCCTCCGGCACCACCAGCGGCACGCGCTCGTCCATCCGCCAGGCGCTGGTGTTGTCGATGACGACCGCGCCGTGCTCGGCCCAGCGCCAGGCGTGCTGCTTGGAGATCTGCCCACCCGCCGACGAGAAGACCACGTCGGCCTCGAGCTCGCCGTCCTCGGGCAGCGGCAGCACGGGGAGCTCCGCCCCGCGGAACGGAAGGCTCCGTCCCGCCGAACGGGGGGAGGCGTACAGCGTCAGCGACGTGAGGGGGAACCGCCGCTCGTCGAGGATCCCCAGGAACTCGGTCCCGACGGCGCCGGTGGCGCCCACGATCGCTACTCGCATGCTTCCTCCCATGCCCGGCCTCCGATGATCGACGATGCCCGGCGTCGATGCCGGCTGGCGCGTGCCCTTCCCGGGGCTTCAGGTGAAGGAGTCTAGCATGGCCCGCGCCGTCCCCCCGGGCCTCCACCGGCGCCGAACGGGCTCCAAGCCTTAGCATGGGGATCATGACGCCCACACCGTGCGCGCCCGTTCGAGGGGGGAAGGTGGACTGGCAGGCGCTGGAGAGTTGCATCCCGCTCGACGAGCTGCCCGCGTTCCACCGCGCCTTCCTGCAGAGGCTCGAGCCCGGGGAGGACTGGCAGAACGCCTTCCTCCGCCGGGTCCAGGGCAAGGTGCAGGCGTCGCTCAAGCGGCTCCTGCGCGAAGGCGCCGCAGGCTACGAGGAGGGGCGCTACTGGCTCGACGCCGCCCTGGTCCCCGAGGCGTTCAAGGTCTACCTCATGGAGGAGTGAGGGTGGAGAAGCGCCTCCGTCGCTTCGTCGTCAAGGTCGGAACGAGCTCGCTCACGGACCGCAGCGGCCGCATCGCGCCGCCGGCCATGTGGGCCATCGCGCGCGGCGCCAGCGTGCTGGCCGACGAGCACGGTGCGCGCTTCGTGCTGGTGTCGTCGGGCGCGGGCGCGGCGGGCCGCGAGCGGCTGGGGCTCGACCTGCCGCTGACGCTGCCCGACAAGCAGGCGGCCGCCGCCGTGGGGCAGACGCTGCTCATGCTCGACTGGTCGCGGGCGCTGGCGCCCCGGCCGGTGGCGCAGCTCCTGCTGTCGGCGGACGACGTGCGCGACCGGGAGCGCTACGTCAACGCCAAGCACGCGCTGGAGGCCTCCTTGCGGCTGGGGGCGGTGCCGGTGGTCAACGAGAACGACAGCGTCGCGACCAGCGAGCTGAAGCTCGGCGACAACGACACCCTCTCGGCCTGGGTCTCCTACCTGGTGGACGCCGACGCCTTGATCATCCTCACCGACGTGGACGGGCTCTACGAAGCGGACCCCCGCCGGCAGCCGGGCGCCCGCCGGATCGAGGTGGTGCGCGACGTTGCGGAGGTCGAGGCGCTGGCCGGGCGGAGCGGAGACCCGCGGGGAACGGGCGGCATGGCCACCAAGCTGCGGGCCGCGCGGGTCGCCACCGAAGCGGGGATCGAGACCCTGATCATCGGCGGCGGCGGCGCGGGGCTGGAGGCGCTGGCCGGCGGCACCGTGCGGGGCACCCGCTTCCTCGCCCGGCCGCGCACGCCGGCGCGCAAGGCGTGGATCGCGCAGCAGCCGGCACAGGGCACCGTCGAGGTGGACGACGGCGCGGCCGCGGCCCTGAGGCGCGGGCGCAGCCTGCTCCCGCGCGGCGTGGCGGCGGTCCGCGGCCGCTTCGATTTCGGCGACGCCGTCTCCGTGACCCACGGTGGCGGGTTGCTGGGGATCGGGCTCAGCAACTTCGCGAGCGACGCACTCGCGCGCATCCAGGGGCGCCACACCTCCGAGATCGCATCGATCCTGGGCGCCAAGGACTTCGACGAGGTGATCCATCGCGACAACCTGGCGCTGGTGGAGGGTGCGAGCGGCCGCTGAACGGCGTCGGTGGTAGCATGGCGGCGTCATGCGCGGCCGCAAGCAACTCGCCTTCATCTCCGCCGGGCTCACGTTGGCGTGGGGCCTGCTGGGCCTGCTGAACCCGCTGTTGCTGGTGCGCATCGTGGGGCTCGACGTGATCGACCCGCGCGGCCTCAGCGAGGCGCGCGCGCTGTTCGGTGCGCTCTTCGTCGTCATGGGCGCGGTCATGCTGTGGGCGGCTTCGGCGCGCTCGGCGCCGCGCGCCTATCTGCGCCTTCCGGGCTTCCTGATCACGGGGGAGGCCGTGGGGCGATTTGCCAGCATCGTGATCGACGGTGTCCTGTCGCCGTTGAACTTCGTGTTCCTGGTCGTGGAGCTGCTCATCGGCGTCCTCGCCCTGCTGGCCAGCTTCCCCGGCGAAGGCGGGCGGGGCGCGCGCGGCGCGTCCGGGCCGGAGCCCGACGACGACCGGCCCGACCCGCTCCGTGCCTACCGCGGCTGAACCGCGAGGAACCTCGAGGAAGCGAGCCCCATGACCGGAGCCCCTCCCGACGGCACCCGTTTCGTACCTCCCGACCTGGCGGCGGCCCGCGCCCGCACGCTCGAGCGGCTTCACGACCTCTACCGCCGCTGGGGTTACCGGCGCGTCGAGGCGCCGTCGCTCGAGCGCTACGATCCGGCACATCCCCGCGCACAGCAGTCGTTCAAGCTCTCGGACCGCGACAGCGGGGTGCTCGCCCTGCGCTCGGACTTCACGCCGGCGCTGGCGCACCTGGTGCAGGCCACCTTCCCCGGCACCGCGGTGGGGCAGGGGCGCGCACTGCGCCTGCGCTACAGCGGCACCGTGTGGCAGGCCATCCATCCGGAGCTGGCGCGCACGCGAGAGTTCACCCAGATCGGCATCGAGCTGGTGGGCGTGAGCCACGCGCGGGCCGATGCGGAGCTCATCCACCTTGCGCGCGAGTCCGTGCGCGCCGTGGGGTTGGCGCCGCGTGTCGAGATCGGCAACCCGGGGTTCGTCCGCGCGCTGTTCGATGTGGCGGCGGTGCCCGAGCAGCGCCGGGAGCCCCTGGCCGACGCCATCGATCGCAAGGACCGGAGCGACATCCGTGCGCTGCTCGCCGAGCTCGCGCTCGACGGGCCGGCTGCCAATGCGCTCCTCGAGGTTCCCGACCTGTACGGCAGCGACGACGTGCTGGACGAGGCCCGGCGGCTGGCGCCGTGGCCCGAGGCGCGGGCCGAGATCGACCGGCTGGAGGGCGTGGTGGAGCAGTTCGAGGACGACAGCGAGCTGCTTCTCGATCTGGGGATGGCGCGCCGCCTCGCCTACTACACGGGCGTGACGTTCCGCGCCTACACCTTCGACTTCGGCCAGCCGCTGCTGGGCGGCGGTCGCTACGACGGCGCCCTGCTGCCGCACGCCGCCGGCTTCTCGATCGGCCTGGAGCGGCTGCTCAGCGCGCTCCCTGCGCCGGAGCCGGAGGTCCCGCCGCGGGTGCTGGGCACCGACGACGCCGCGGCGCGCCGGCTGCGCGCGGCGGGCGTGGTGGTGCTGCGCGCGTCGGCCGCTGCGTATGCCGAGGCGGCGGCCGAGGCTCGGGCCTTCGGCGTCCCCTATCTGCTGCACGACGGCGCCCTGGAGG
>Ga0102956_1000130_pt1 | contig 24710 bp, 22 predicted proteins | sample SalPonF2_A_D2_MG_FD_84515 | JGI IMG/M metagenome (GOLD analysis project Ga0102956, IMG submission 84515) | Salt pond soil microbial communities from South San Francisco under conditions of wetland restoration - Salt Pond MetaG SF2_A_D2_MG ...
ACCCGGAATCTCCCGGTTACAGGCTTTAAGCGTTGTTTCCAGTTTAATTGGAAAGAATGTTTTGGAATTAACAACCACGGTTTGTAAATGATGTCAACACGTTGGCTGGATTCCGAATCCAGTTCACCCTGCCCCGACGTTTTTTTCGGGGAATGACGTCATTTTGGGGTTGAGTTGTGGTTTGGGATACTTACTAATTGGTACCAGCCATATCCCAGCATTCCCATCGACCTCGTTCCGGAGCCCTACCAACATTCTTCCCCGCCCCTATTGACGTCATTCCGGGCCCCGACCCGGAATCTCCCGGTTACAGGCTTTAAGCATTGTTTCCAGATATTAAAAGATATATGCCACCCCTTAGGAGGAGTCTATTTAATCCATTTGTAAATTTTATAAAAGGGTTATTGATCCGCAAGTAATGAGCATACCGCAGCAGTATTAATCACGTCCTGCCAGGAACAACCTCTGGAGAGGTCATTCATTGGATGTGCCAAACCCTGGATTATCGGTCCAGTGGCAATAGCTCCGGCTAAACGTTCTGTGATTTTATATGAAATATTTCCTGCATCAAGGTTGGGAAAAACAAAAACATTCGCATGTCCGGCAACTGGCGATCCCGGAGCTTTCTTTTGGCCTATTGCGGGTACAATAGCGGCATCAAATTGTAATTCACCATCGATCAGTAAATCGTTTTTTCGTTTTTTAGCAATTTCGAGTGCCTCCTGAACGAGTGTTACGTTATCATGCATCGCACTCCCTTTAGTTGAAAACGATAGCATTGCCACAGCCGGATCTTGTCCGGTTAATAATTCATGAGTTTTTGCAGAGTCTATAGCAATACTGGCAAGTTGTTTAGCATCGGGATAGGGAACTACGGCACAATCACCATAACTATATACCCGACCGTCCGGTAATGACATAAGAAAAATACTGGATACAACATCAGAGTCTTTTTTTAATCCAATAACCTGAATCGCCGCTTTCAACACTTCCCCTGTGGTGTGAACCGCACCGGCTACACATCCATCAACATCACCAGCAGCAACTTTTGAGGCAGCATAATATAGCGGTGTACGAACCTGAACATCGGCCTGTTCCCTGGTGAGTCCCTTAGCTTTTCTACGCTCATAGAAAGAATCAACATATTTCTCAAGTTTCGAATCTTTTTCCGGCACGTAATAGTTTATATTTTCAGGCATTTCAATATGCTCGGTAGCTGCTCTTTTTTTAATTGCTTCTTTTTCACCAATTAAAGCGACTTTACAAATTTTCTCCTCGGCTAAATAGGCACACGCCTTTAGAACCCGCAAATCACCGGTTTCCGGGAATATTAATGTCTTTCCTTTATCAATAGCTTTAGTCCTGATTTCTGTAATAATATCCATAACAAAATATTGAATAATCTCTTATTGAATTCATATGATTAAAAATGCTTATGTCGGTCATAAAGATAAACAATTCCAACGTAAACGCGATTAAACAATTAAATTGCCCACTTACGAACTTGTTTTATTTTTATTTTTTTTGCTATTCCGATCTTAATTGGGTATCTACTTACATAAAACTTACCCTTCTTTTCGGAGGATCAAATTTAAAAACAAAAAATTTAGAACATGCGTTATATAAAATCTGCCGGGGCCCTTTTGGTTCTTATGCTTTTCAGTTTTGGATCATTGAAAGCTCAGGTATCTATGAAACAACATAAAAAAGGCATCGATCCAAGTAGTATCACTAATCAGGAATTACAAAAATTTGTTAAGGCGTCAAACGATATTCAGGCTATTCAAATGGGATCGGTTAATGATATCAAAAAAGCTGTAAAAGCTCAGGGTATGGATTTGCAGAGATTCCGTAAGATTATGATGAGCAAACGGAATCCCAAACAGAATTCTGTAAAAATGACTCCTAAAGAGAAAAAACAGTTTACAAAAATTCGTCAGTCAATAATGAAGATTGAGACGAATGTGAATAAAAAGATTGTGGCTAAAGTCAAGTCTGATGATATGAAAATCAGCCGCTATAAACAGATTTACATGACCCTGCAACAATCGAAATCTCTTCAAAAACGCTTAAGAGGAATTGCTTCCAAGCAGAAGTAATTCTAAAACAACTTATATTAAAAGCTCCGATGATGCGTCGGGGCTTTTTTTATGACCATAATAAGACAATCGCAAATATAGCCAAGCTTATCCCCCAATATTGTCTACGTGTAATGGTGTCATCCCAAAATACTTTTCCTATGATAACACCACCTAAAACGATTAAGGTATTGACCAAAGAAAAGACAAAAGATCCACTGGTGTAATCCAGGGCTTTAATCAGGAAAATAGATGAAAAGAGATTCGGAACCCCTATATATAATCCCATTTTGATTTCACTGGGTTTTATAATATCTCCTTCTCCTCTCAATGACCATATCATGCCAAAAATAAAAGCGATGGTGAATACAAAGCCCATAAAAACCGATTTATCCAGATAGGTAGATCCCATAGCCTGGAAAATCTTCAAAGCAGCATCTCCCAATCCGGTAACCAAAAACAAAATAATTAGGTAAAATCGATTTCCGATGGTATGACTTACTAAATTTGGACGGGAATAGATCAATAAAAAGAGCGAGGTGATCACTAAGATTATTCCGATACTTTTTGACAAAGTGAACCATTCCCCAAAAAACAAAATAGAAGTGAATACCGGGATCAACAAAGATACCCGCATGGCCGAAATACTCACAGCAACTCCATTGTTGTCGATGGATTTACTGTAAATAACAAAATTGAAGATGAACAAGAAACCTGTAATAATTATCAGTATGATCAGCCAAACAGGAAGTTGAGGCCACTGAAAACCTTTTTCCAAAAAGCGCATTCCGAAAGCCACAATAACAGCCACTGCATAATTGACTGTAAGAACGTTAAAGATTCGTAATTTAGACTGTTCCGAATGTTTTAGTAGATGGGCTATAATCAGGGAACATCCAGCACTCAAGAAAACAAAAAGGAATCCCATCCTATTTAAAATTAGAAGTCAGTTTCAAATCGAGGTTACCATAAAAAACCGGATCCTGAGCTTTGTCCAATAGACTTCTTGATGTAAAGGTCACGTTCCTTTGTAAATACCTGGAAAGACTGAGCAAATCAAAATTACGCTCTTTCAAGCCTTCGCAAAAGTAATATGTAAAAATACTGTGCTTTTTATCAACGCTTCCGTCACTTGATTTGTAAAAACCTGCTTCCTGATCTATGTCAGATGAAAAAATAACCACCATATTTGAATGCTTGCTAGCCACTTTCTGAGCCAACTCAAATATGGCACGTTTAATACTATTGCTATCCGAATTTTCATCAAAATAGGAAGCATTACTTCCCTTCTTGACAAAATCTGAATCAAAAATAAGAAACGTATTTTTAGCTTTATATTTTGCAATGCTGTTTATCAGGCTTTGATAAATAGTGACATATTCAGTTGAATCCTGAGCATAGCTTGTTTTGGATGGCTCTGCAGAAAGATGGATTTTATCACCGGTATAATAGAAGAAGACATCACTGCTATCCGGTTTTATCAAGTGGCTGATGGTACCTTTATTGACATCGAAACCTAACACATTCCAAAGGGCCTGCTTGTTTTTCTGATTAAATGTAAAAATCCGGTCTTTAGAATATCCGAGCGTTTTTATCAGATATTCCTTCATCAGCTCGATATCACGATTATAGATTTGATTATTGGGATCGTTGATATCCGGATTGAAGCTATTATCCATTAAAATTGCTACTGCTGCCGGATTCTTTTTAGGATTAACCGGGATATTTTGCTCAACATCAATATTACCAAATTCCGAATATGGGGATATGGTGATTTTAGGGGTACTCACACTCGAAGTCGTCTTCCAAACAAGGTCCGCATCTGAGTTTTTCAAATAAGTAGGGGTTATCCCATAAAGTACTTTAAACCAGGTGGAATCAACCTGATCCACATAAGGAAGCTGGGAATTATATTTTACATTGGTCAACACATTAGCTTCATGATCAGCCGGTGCACTGTGCAACAATGCACTGGGGCGTATCACCACAGCGTAACGCTTCATGAATTTTGTCAAAGGAATAGGAAACTGGTATTCCTTTTTCTGGAAGGACACCCGGACATCGAGGCTTCCGGGTGTGGCCGATTTTACATCTCCAATCTTGAAATTATGTGCCAGATCAATATCAATTTTCCCATTTTTGAATTGAGCCGGTACATTATCCATGAAGGTGCGTCCTTTATAGTGAATAGAAATAGTAGCTGCTTTTTTAGTTGTGATTTGATTCCATACCGTATCAACCCTTACAACTGAACCCGTTTTTTTCGATAATTGAGATTCCCCTGTCGGTTTCGGCTTACCAACCGGTTTTAGATTCAGAAAGGAGGAAATACCCAGTAATCCACCAGCTATATTCATTATATTCTTACTGTTTTTGCTATTCGTCAGCGTTTTTGAATTTGCCGTGTAAAACAGAAAAGCAGACCCCAACAGACTCAGTGCCATATAACCATATCTCGGACGATATCGCTGTATATATCGCTCAACCACCAACCGTTTAGGATATTGTACTTTATTGATTTGCATCAATTTCAACGTCAATATTGGATTTGACGGAGTGATATCCTGATTCGCAAAAATGGTATCCATACTGTTTATGATAGTACCATTTGAGGTATCAACTGCCGGTTTATCCTGTACAATCCATCGCGAACTGTTACATCCGGAAAGTAGAAAGATAAATCCTGTCAGAATGGTTATAAATTTGTATAGTCTTACGTTCACTCGCATTTAATGAGATCCTGATCTTAATCTATCTTATATCAAGTGCAATATAATTATAATTATACGAACAACATTTTAAATCCATGGAGATTGACGGGCTGCTGTTGCAATTTTTGAGGCATCGAGCGCAATCACGAGTTCCTCGTCCGTTGGGATCACATACACTTCCACTTTCGAATCTTTTGTGCTAATTTTCCGTTCGCCCTGGACTTCTGTGTCATAATTCTTTTTTGAATCCAGTTCAACTCCCAGATAATCTAAATTTTCGCAAATTTTCTCACGTATCAGTGGTGCATTTTCTCCGATTCCCGCAGTAAAAATGATGGCATCACAACCATTCATAGCCGCGATATAAGAACCCAGATACATTTTGGCCCGGTAACTAAAAGCATCTATCGCCTGCTGACAACGCCGGTCACCTTTCCCGGCTTCTTCGATCAGGTCCCGCATATCCGCCGCATATCCGCTCATTCCCAATAATCCACTATGCCGATTCAACAAGGCATGAGCGTGACTTAATGGCATTTCTTCTTTCTCAACTATGTAAAAAAGAATGGACGGATCGATATCTCCACTTCTCGTACCCATAATCAGACCGGATAATGGGGTAAATCCCATACTGGTATCTATGGATTTTCCATCTTTTATTGCACATAAAGAGGATCCGTTCCCCAAATGGCAAGTTACTATTTTAGTACCCTCCGGATTAATGTTATTCATGTTATAATATCGCCGACTCACGTAATAATGCGAAGTACCGTGAAACCCATATTTCCTGATTTTATATCTGCGATATAGACGATTAGGTATCGCATAAAGAAATGCCTCACTTGGCAATGAATGATGAAAAGCCGTATCGAAAACAGCTACGTGAGGCACATTCGGTAATGTTTTTTGTGCCGCCTGTATCCCTTTCAGATTTGGAGGATTATGTAATGGAGCCAAATCTATTGCCTGCTCAATAGCATTAATGACATCATCATCGATCAATACCGAATCTTTGAAGGTCTCTCCCCCGTGAACAACACGATGTCCGACAGCGGCGATATCATCAATCGAATCGACTACTTTATTTTCTTTATCCGATATAAAGCCCATGATTTCTTTGAGCGCTTTGGTATGATCCTCAAGAGACATGGTCTTTTTAACCGGTTTTTGTCCAGCTACTTTGTGTTTAACGATAGAAGTAATAGCGCCAATCCGCTCAATGAGTCCTGAACATAAAATAGATTCTTCATCTGTTTCAATAACCTGATATTTCACAGATGAGCTGCCGCAATTGATAACTAAAACTATCATAATATTTTTTTTACTCTCTTACTTATTATTTTAGAGGTTAATTATTGTACTGATTCCGACAATATTTCGGAATGCAAATGGGTTATTATCAGCTCCCGGATGAGATAGCCAAAGCGGGACATCGTAGCGAAGAACCACCGATCTCATATGACCTTTATTATCCGGTATACTAATAGAAGCTGCAAAACCGGGTCCGGCATCTGCTTCAACTTTCTCGATTAATGGATTATTTGAAAATTGAAGGGCACTACCGGAATCCATGAACAGATACGATCTCATACTTACGAGATCACCCAAAACCGGTATTTTTTTTAAAGCTTTATCCAATGGATTGGGATAATCCATCTCCAGATTTAAAGATGAAAAATTTGGATTTAAATCTTTCCGCTTAGCAAAAAACTCCGCCATATCCTGTTTCGTATAACCTCTGAGTGAAGGTCCGCCGGCAATCTGTAACCAACCTTCTTTGAGCCAAACGGGTGGAATAGTACCTCTGGCACGTGAAAAGCCATTATCCAACCAATCTATCGGAGAAGCCAGACTGCGATTGAATTCCATTTGAAGAGGGACCTTTTCAGAAGATATACCGGTGAAGAAACGACCATGAAAAACAAAACCTGATCCAATTTTAATACTTTGCTCAAAACTACCGGTAAAATGTTCAAAAAAGTCAGTTTTTACAGGTAATCCCGTTTTGAACATTAATTCATATCGATACTTTCCCAAACCATTTTTATTGTTTGTTTGAAATGTTACCGTAGCTAATGTGAGCCAATCCCTCGACCATAAAAATGGAAACAGCCGATATCTTGTATTTACCAGTTTTTGAGCTGATAATGAAAAACGGATATTTCGGTAATTGGCATTATCAAAGCCAATTTGCCATCTCTTTTGAAAGGAAATACCATGATCATCATAGCCTGTCCGGATACTGCTTTTGAATTGGACATTCGCCTCAGAACCAAAATTCGATAGCGATTTTATGGGTTCTGTAAAGGTCATATAATACGAAACAGGATCGTTGGGAAATTTCGATCCGCCCCAAATACCAAGATTTAACCGATGCGGGCCATCGCCGAATGTTCCAGGTACTTCACCTTTTAAACGAACACCAAATCGTACACCATCAACGCTGTTGTACCATAAATCGGGTTGTGGGACAATCTTGTATCCAATACCTTTTTTTGAAGAGGATTGACCATAACTTCGGTTTATGCCTATAATGACAAGAACTGATCCTGCCAATAATAGTCTATATAAGTACTTGAAATGGGTTTTAAAACTCATTCTATGATCCAATTTGGTAATATTTTATCATGACGAACAATCTTATCAATAATTTCAAACATCCGTAGTTGTTCAGGCCAATGTATCCATTTTTTTACAACTTCATATTCCACCCAACGAAAATCATCATGTTCTCCATTCAGTGTAATTGAAGAATCTGTATGTAATTCTGCAGCAAAAGCCGGAATATACATAATTTGATCAGTAATATGATCATAGAAATGATTAATTGAAGGAATGGTCCAATATTTCAAAGGTTCAGCTCCGGTCTCTTCCTTTAGTTCCCGTAAACCGGCTTCCCAGCTTTTCTCCCCTTCCTCGACTTTTCCACCTATCATACGCCATTGCTCTGAATAAATATGGTCTGAAGATCGATGTAATAATAAATATTTAATTTCATTGCCACTTACATAATAAGGATAAACATCAATAACTTTGTTGCCGGTCATTTTGCAGGTTATTCATAAAAGCACTACCATTTTATTACAGATAAATTACAGAGACTCTGAACAAAAATCATGCAGAAAGACATTAATTAATACATGAAGGTTATGCGAATTCGTCTTTTGGGTCAATATCCGCCCGGAAAGCAATGGGGAGAATTTTTAAAAATACTCAATATGAAAGAATGTTCTGCGTTTTATAAGCTTTCCGACTTTGAGCATGGCCAAAAATTCTGATTTGCAATATCTGCTACCCGATATAGATGAAACGGGATTAAAAGAATAATAGTTTAAAGTCCTGAGAGTATATGGAAGGAACTCACAATCTATGTCATAACAAAACTACCTTACGTTACTTTATGTGTGCTAATATTTTAGTCATTCAACACTTTTCATTAACAAATTTAAAATATTAACCGTGTTATAAGAATAATATAACTTAATGTAATTGCTTCTTATCTTGCTAACACCTTTTTTAGTCTATTATATTAAGGGAGTGTGAGAAATCAATTAAATATCATCTTTTTATAACATTTTGAATATTTTTATTCGTTAAACATAAATAAACAGGTTAAAGTAGAATCTATAACCCCAAAACTTAACAGATAAGACGTGAAAATTAATTACCTAAGCGAAAAAGGCTATAACAAACTGGACAAAGAACTTAAAGAATTAAAAGGTAAAGGTAGAAAGGAAATAGCCAATCAAATCGCTGAAGCCAGGGCTAAAGGTGATTTGAGTGAAAATGCGGAGTATGATGCCGCTAAAGAGGCTCAAGGTTACCTCGAAAAACGCATTGCGGAATTGGAAAATACACTGGCTACTTCGAGGATACTCAATGATAAAGACGTAGATACTTCAAAAGTCTATATTCTTTCTACCGTTACGATTTTGAATAAAAAAATGGATAAAGAGATGAAATACACCATTGTGTCTCCACAGGAAGCCGATTTTAAGGAAAAGAAAATATCGGTCGATTCCCCAATTGGTAAGTCATTGATGGGTAAAAGTGTCGGCGATGTCGTTGAAGTTGATGTCCCGGCGGGCAAACTCGAACTGGAAATATTAAATATTGAGAGATAATTACAAATGAACATAGCTGTTATAGGGACAGGCTACGTGGGTCTGGTTACCGGAACCTGCTTTGCTGATTCGGGTAATCGGGTAATTTGCGTAGATAATGATGAAAACAAATTGGAGATGCTCCAAAAGGGGAAAATCCCTATTTACGAACCAGGGCTGGAACCCCTGTTTGTTCGTTCTACGAAGGAGAAGCGCTTAACGTTTACTAACGATTTAAAATCTGCAGTCCTTCAATCTGAAGTCGTTTTTTTATGCTTGCCAACACCTCCCGGCGCAGATGGACAAGCAGATTTACAGTATGTACTACAAGTCGCCGATGAAATTGGCGGTATTATTGATGATTACAAAATTATTGTCAATAAAAGTACCGTACCTGTGGGTACCGCCGATAAAGTGAGTGAAGTCATATCAAAACGCACCGATGTTCCTTTCGATGTGGTGTCCAATCCGGAATTTTTACGTGAGGGCGCCGCTGTCGATGATTTTCTGAAACCGGAACGCGTAGTGATTGGCACTTCCAGCGAAAAGGCTGCTGAGAGAATGCAGCATCTATATGAACCATTCGTACGAAGTGGTAATCCAATCATCATAATGGATGAACACAGCTCAGAATTGACAAAATATGCGGCGAACTCTTTGTTAGCTACTAAAATCACGTTTATGAATGAAATCGCTAATATTTGTGAACGGGTTGGTGCTGATGTCGATAATGTGCGTCGTGGACTGGGTACGGATTCCAGAATTGGCAAACGCTTTTTGTTTGCAGGAATCGGTTACGGGGGGAGCTGTTTCCCGAAAGACGTACAAGCCCTGGATTACACTTCCAATGAAATGGGATATGATTTCAGTATCCTGAAATCTGTTATGGAAGTCAATCATCGTCAAAAAGTTTCGGTTGTTCGCAAGATGGAAGAGTTTTACAACGGAGACCTCAAAAACAAAACTTTTGGCATGTGGGGACTCGCTTTCAAACCGGAAACTGATGATGTTCGTGAAGCCCCTTCCCTCTATATTGCTGATGAGCTGATAGAAAACGGTGCTAAAATAAAGGCTTATGACCCTGAGGCTACGAAGAATTTTCAAACGACATTGGGTAAGGAAAAAAGCTCTAAGATTAAGTTTGTGAATAGCTTACTTGAAGCCATCGATGGTGTCGATGCCCTCGTTATCTGTACCGAATGGAATGAATTTCGCAGACCGGATTTCTCATGGTTTCATGAAAAAATGAATGCTCCGGTAATTTTCGACGGTCGTAATTTATACGATCTTAATCATGTTAAAAAAGCAAATCTAACCTATTTCAGTGTCGGCAGACCATCTGTTTTAAATGGCAAATAAAAAAAGAGTATTAATTACCGGTGGTGCGGGCTTTTTGGGTTCGCACTTATGTGAACGTTATTTAAATGAAGGTTATGAGGTTATCTGTATGGATAACCTCCTGACCGGCAGAGTGGAAAATGTGCAGCATTTAATTGGAAACGACCATTTTCTATTCGTCAAACATGACGTCACGAATTACATCCATGTGAATGGTCATCTGGATCTTATTCTACATTTTGCTTCACCCGCCTCTCCTATTGATTATCTGGAAATGCCCATTCAAACGCTTAAAGTGGGCTCTTTGGGTACTCATAAGGCTTTGGGTTTAGCTAAATCGAAAGGCGCCCGGTTCCTGTTAGCCTCTACAAGCGAAGTTTATGGGGATCCTTCCGTTCATCCTCAAAAAGAGGAATATTGGGGAAATGTGAATCCAATCGGTTTGCGCGGTGTTTACGATGAGGCTAAACGTTTTGCGGAAGCTATCGTCATGGCTTATAATCGATATCACCATATCGATACCCGTATCGTTCGCATATTCAACACCTATGGCGCGAGAATGAGACTTGAAGATGGACGTGCTTTACCTACGTTTATGTCTCAGGCTCTTCAAAACGAAGATCTTACAATTTATGGTGATGGTTCCCAAACCCGTTCCTTTTGTTATGTGGACGACCTCGTTGAAGGGATTTTTCGTTTAGCAAATTCCGATTATTGTTACCCGGTAAATCTCGGAAATCCGGATGAAATATCTATCCTGAATTTTGCTAAGGAAATCATTGCTTTAACCAACAGCAAAAGTAACATAACATTTAAAGATTTACCACAGGATGATCCTCACATTCGTCAGCCTGATGTGTCCAAAGCTCAAAATATACTTAATTGGAGTGCCAAAACGAGCCGTTCAGAAGGTCTCAAAAAAACGCTCGATTATTTTAAAGCCCAAATACAGAAAACACACTGAACCTATTAATCAAGTTAGTTTAAAACGATATTTTTCTATTGTGCGTTTCCTTAATTTATGGTTGTTTCCAAATCGATCAATCCATCACATATAAAGGGCTTTCGAGGCATGGCGAGTGTTAGGAAATTAACAACAAAAGAAATATATCAAATTAATCAGAAGCGTGTAATTCCGGAGGGTTTCGATCAGACTAAAGTGATATTGCATAATATTCGTAGTATGCACAATGTAGGGGCCGTTTTTCGCTCAGCAGATGCTTTTGGAATCGGCGAAATCATTTTAACCGGATACACGCCAATCCCACCCCGTCCCGAAATCTCCAAAACGGCACTTGGTGCCGAAGAACAGATACCCTGGTCTCATTTCGATGATTTCGGGGAAGCTTGTCACCTATTAAAACAAAAAAAATACCTGATTCTTGGTGTCGAACAAACCGATGATAGTCAATCATTTATCAATTATGATATTGACGAGAATCGTCCCTTGGCTTTAGTCATGGGAAATGAAGTAACGGGTATTGATGATGAGGCCATGCCCTTTATCGATCAGTTTGTTGAAATTCCGCAATATGGAGAAAAGCACTCATTAAATGTATCGGTTACCGCAGGAATCATTATGTTTGGCTTATTAGAGAAATTTTTGAGGGTTTTGTAAAATAGATCTCAAAACATTGCCTACATTTTTTATTTTGGGTGGATTGTATTGTATTTTTGGAGCCGTAAACAATAAAGAGTATTTAAAAATTATTATCACAAAGAAATGTCAAAAAGAACATTAGTTACATCCGCATTACCTTATGCCAATGGTCCGATACACTTGGGCCATTTAGCCGGAGCTTATTTACCAGCCGATATTTTTGTTCGATACCGCCGTCTTAAAGGTGATGATATTATTTTTATTTGTGGATCTGATGAACATGGTGTTCCAATCACAATTGCCGCCGAGAAAGAAGGCGTTTCCCCTCAGGATATTGTCGATCGTTACCACAAAATCAATAAACAGGTTTTTGAAGATTTTGGCATTTCTTTCGATTATTACGGACGGACCAGCTCGCCTGTTCATCATAAAACTTCCCAGGATTTTTTCCTGAATCTTTATAATCAGGGAATTTTTAAGAAAAAGACGGAGGAACAGCTTTATGACGAGAAAGCTGATATGTTCCTTCCTGATCGCTATGTTGTCGGTACCTGTCCGGTTTGTTCGTATGAGGAAGCCTATGGCGATCAATGTGAGAAATGCGGTTCTTCCCTGTCTCCAACCGAATTGATCAATCCCAAAAGTGCGATTACCGGTGAAACCCCCATTCTTAAAAAAACGGAACACTGGTATCTTCCTTTAGGTGATTTTCAGGAAACACTGGAAAAATGGATAAATTCTCAAAAAAACTGGAAACCCAATGTTGTCGGACAATGTAAAAGCTGGCTGGATAATGGTTTATCCGATCGAGCTGTGACCCGTGATCTGAAATGGGGCGTGCCGGTACCTCTCGAAGATGCCAAAGGAAAAGTTCTTTATGTCTGGTTCGATGCCCCCATTGGATATATTTCAGCTACGAAAGAATGGGCAGAGAAAAAAGGGAATCCTGATTTATGGAAAACTTATTGGACCGATCAGGATACCGATTTGATACACTTCATCGGTAAAGATAACATTGTTTTCCACTGTATCATGTTTCCGGCTATGTTGATGGCACATGGTGATTTTGTCACTCCGGTAAATGTTCCCGCCAATGAGTTTTTGAATCTTGAAGGAAGAAAACTCTCAACTTCCAGAGGCTGGGCGGTTTGGTTAAATGAATATTTAGAAGATTTTGATGCCGATTTGATGCGTTATGTTTTGGGAAGCACATTGCCGGAAACGAAAGACTCCGATTTTTCTTGGAAAGATTTTCAGGCTCGTGTAAATAATGAATTAGCCGATATACTTGGAAATTTTGTATATCGTACCTTCTCTTTTATCACACGTTTCTTCGATTCTAAAGTACCGGAGTTGTCAAATCCTACCGAAGCCGATCTCAATGTATTAAACGAAATTCCCAAATTTAAAGACCGTATTTCAGATCTTTATGAACGGTTTCACTTCCGTGAAGCTCTTGCGGAAACGATGAATCTGGCCCGGCTTGGAAATAAATTTTTTACTGAACAGGAACCCTGGCATTCCAGAAAGAATGATATGGAGAAATGTGCAAACACGTTACATGTCTGTGCGCAAGTAGCTTCCGCTTTATCTGTACTTTTTCATCCTATCATTCCAAATAAGATGAACCAATTGCGTTCCTATTTAAATATAGAGAAACTTCCGGTTTGGGATGATGTAAATGGTGAGATGTTGGATGCCGGTCATGAGGTTGAAAGCGGTGAAATTCTCTTTCAGAAATTGGAAGATGAAGAGATCGATAAACAATTAGAAAAGTTAAAAAATCGTGCTGCCCAAAAGGCCATGGAGGAATCCGATGTACCGACACCTAAGCCATTCATCGATTATGATCAGTTTAGTAAGATGGATTTAAGGGTTGGTGAGATTTTAAAAGCAGAAAAAGTTAAAAAATCTCGTAAATTAATAAAATTACTCGTTGATGTCGGTTTTGAAAAACGCACTATCGTTTCAGGTATATCCAATTTTTTTGATCCCGAGAATATAATTGGAAAGAAAGTCGTCGTTATTGTGAATTTAGAACCTCGTAAATTAATGGGCATCGAAAGCAAAGGTATGATTTTAATGGCCGAAGAAAATGACGGCAAACTTTTTATGCTATCCTCGGATGCTAAAAACGGTAGTCCAATTTCCTAAATTGATTTATTCATTTATTCGATTTGTATGCAGAAGCCTGAAGTAAAAACGGCTAAAAAAACAGAGAAAAGTAATTTTGGTTGTACGGCTTCAAAAGATAAAGCCGTCTTCCGATTTTTTTGTCCAAGAGCCCGGCGGGTCACATTAGAAATTTTTGAGAAATATAAGGATCCCGTTGGCGATGTTTTTGTTATGGATAAAAATAATGATGGTGTTTGGTCCCTGACTTTAAAAGGAAATTATATAGGTAAATTGTACGGATACCATATTTTCCCGCCTCAGGATGCTGACGATGACTTTATGATAACAGATGAACTTGTCGCCGATCCTTATTCTCATTATGTCGTCTCAAAAAATCATTTCAAACAATTTGCAAAAACACTGATTATAGAAGATGATGATTTTGACTGGGAAGATGACACTTTTGTAAATCCCTCCGATCCAAGAGATTTGATTATTTATGAAGCCCATTTAAAGGATATGACGGCTCATCCCAATAATAGTGCTCGTAATAAAGGAACTTACAAGGGATTTGTCGATCCGAGACAAAAAGGGGGGCTCAATCATATCAAACAACTTGGAGTCAATGCTGTTGAGTTTTTACCCTTGCAAAATTTTGCAGCTTTCGAGCCTCCCTATCTTACGGCAACCGGTGAACAAATTTTAAACACGTGGAATTATTATGGCCGGAACCACTGGGGATATATGACGTCCTTCTTCTTTGCTCCCGAATCTATTTATGCCAGTGATAGTACCGTTAAAAGGAATGAGATTGTCGGAGAAAAGCCAACGGCGATCAATGAGTTTAAGGATGTTGTTAAATCACTGCATTCAAATGGGATATCGGTTATCATGGATGTGGTTTATAACCACGTTTCCAATTATGATATCAATCCGTTGAAATATGCCGATAAAAAATATTATTTCCGCCTGGATGAGGATAACAATTTTATATCGGACAGCGGCTGCGGGAATGATTTCAAATCAGAATCGCCATTAGCCAGACAGCTCATTGTTGATTCTATTTGCTATTGGATGGAAGAATATCATATCGATGGTTTTCGCTTTGATCTCGGCCTGTTAATAGATTGGGAAACTTTCGAAGCGATTAGGGATGCCGCGCGTCAAATTAATCCGGATGTTATTTTGATTGCGGAACCCTGGCATTTAAAAGGTTACGATCCCACCGGATTTTCCGAGCGTGATATTTCTGCCTGGAATGATAAATTTAGAAACGGGGTCAAAGGATCCAATCCACATACTTCAACCGGATTTATTTTTGGAGACTGGCATCCGGGTGTCTCAAGAGAAGATCTTCAAAATTTTATTATGGGAACATTGCTACATGGACCTAATCCCAATCCCAATGTTAATGGATCGTTTTGGGATTCTAAACATTCGGTTAATTATTTGGAGAGCCACGATAATTTAACTTTAGGTGATTTCATTCGAATCACACAAAAACCGGAACGTGAGGATAAAGTATACAGCTCCAAAGAAGAGGTTACACCGCTTGATGAAGAGGCTATGAAATATGCTAAACTTGCCGCTTTATATTTACTTTCTTCACAAGGCATAACCATGATACATGAAGGTCAGGAATGGGCAAGGTCCAAAATAATAGCCGTCTCCCCGATTAACGATCCGAGAACCGGGTGTATCGATCATAATTCATATGAAAAAGATAATGCGACCAATTATCTCGATTTTGAAGAAATTGAGTGGAATCAGGAATTGTATGATTACTACAAAGGATTGATTGCTCTGCGTCAGGTTTCACCTGCGCTCAGACGTTCAAATCCCGATCAAATTTCTTTTATTGATATGGAGGACCCACTACATATTACGTATTATGTTAATGGAGAGAGTACTTCAGATAATTATGACTATTTCATTTCTTTGAATGGAAATAAATTTCAGGAACAAACCTTACAATTACCTGAAGGTTATTGGGAATTAGTCGTATCAAATGAAACAGCATCACATAAAACGCTATCCAAGATGAGCGGATCGATCGTTATTGAACCAACTTCCGGTGTAATTTTAAGAAAGTTGCGTAATTGATGTAAAAAACAATATTTTAAGCACGATTATATCATGATCATCCAAATATAACTAATATCTGACAGGGGGATCAATTTGGCAGAAGTTGACGTAGACAGCAGAGGAAGCTGGAATTCAAAAATCGGATTTGTACTCGCGGCAGCCGGATCGGCTGTAGGACTGGGAAATATTTGGAAATTTCCCAATGTAGTTGCTGATCATGGGGGGGCTGCATTTATCTTCATTTATATTATTTGTTGTTTCGTGGTTGGTTTTCCTGTAATGGTTGCCGAGTTAACCATTGGACGCCGAACAAGAAAAAATCCGGTTGGTGCATTTAAAGCACTTTCGCGTGGTAATAAACTTTTCCCCTTAATTGGTGCCTGGGGTATCCTTTGCGGTGTTATGATCCTCGCCTTCTATAATGTTGTTGCTGGCTGGACGTTAAGTTTTATTTTGGAAGAAATTACATATGCACTAGGATTCACACATGTTGCCGCTTTTTTTGCCAATTTAAAACATGGACCTGAAAATGCTGTCTTTTCCATCTTATTCATGGGTGCAACCGTAAGTATCATTATGGGTGGCATCAGTAATGGAATTGAGAAAGCAACCAAAACTATGATGCCGATCCTTTTAACAATACTTGTTGTAATGATTGGTTATGTCCTGACCCAAAATGGAAGTTCCGTTGGATTGCAACATTATCTGATTCCCGATTTTTCAAAGATTAATACCGAACTGGTCTTTTCCGCAATGGGACAAGCTTTCTTCTCCCTTTCACTCGGAATGGGAGCTATGATCACTTATGGTTCCTATCTTAATGAAAAGCAGAATATTCCGGAAGCAGCCTCTTATGTCGTATTATTTGATTTTGCAGTAGCATTCTTAGCCGGTTTACTTATCATTCCCGCATTATTTGTTGCGAGAGCTCACGGAATTGATATCTATCAAAAAGGATCACTAGTCTCAAGTGTTGGTTTAGTATTTCAGGTATTGCCGATGTTGTTCCACTCGATGAGCCATTGGGTTGGCTTCTTATTTGGTACGACCTTCTTTATTTTGCTAAGTATGGCAGCCCTGACTTCCACTATTTCTCTTCTGGAGGTCCCGGTTTCTTATGCGATTGATGAACACGGAATTCCACGGAAAAAGGCGGCACTCTTAATAGCTTCCGGAATTTTGATTCTCTCATTATTCATTTCATTTGATATATCATGGATCGATATTCTGGCAAGTGTGTTTAATAATGTAGGGTTACCTTTAGGTGGCTTATTAATCTGCCTGTTCTTAGGATATTTCTGGAAAACAGAAAATGCTTTACTTGAAATGAAGGACGGGTATGAAAATGTAGAACATAGTTTCTTTGGAAGATTTTGGCCTGTATTTGTAAAATATATTTGTCCTATATTAATAGGAATCGTATTCTATCAAGCTTTAGTACAATTATTCTAAATGATTGCGATAATCAGTACGAGAAAATTAATAAACAGACATACAACTTGTTATCAAGATTGTCTAATAGTATCTTCAAGCAATTAAAAAAAATTGTTTACGTATGCCGAAAATAACAACAGCAGATATTAAAAACGGAACTACGATTCTTTTAGATGGCAATATTTATAATATCATCGAATTTCTGCATGTAAAGCCAGGAAAAGGTGGTGCTTTTGTTCGAACGAAATTAAAAGGGGTCGTAACCGGAAAAGTTCTTGATAAGACATTTCGTTCCGGTGAGACACTGGAAACTGTTCGCGTGGAGCGTCATCCATATCAATATTTGTATAAGGATGATGACATGTATCATTTTATGCACAATGAAACTTACGAACAGTTAATGATTCCTGCCGAGAAAGTAAACGGTGCTGATTTCATGAAAGAAGGAAGTGTTATAACTGTTGTCATCAACACTGATGATAACCAGATTCTTTTTACGGAAATACCTGATCATGTTGAGTTACAAGTTACGAAAACCGACCCGGGCCTTCGTGGAGATACAGCTCAGGGTGGCAGTAAACCTGCAACACTTGAAACCGGTGGCATAATCAATGTCCCACTGTTTATAAACGAAGGTGATGTTGTTAAAGTAGATACAAGAACATCATCTTATATTGAACGTGTAAAAGTCTCATAATAAATTATTTACAATGGATTTAAAGCTGATAGAAAATCTTCTTAAAATGATCTCCGAAAGCGAAGTTAATGAAGTCGCTATCGAAGAAGGTGATTTTAAAATAAAACTTAAAAAGAAATCTGCTGAGGCTGCTTCTGCTCCTCAGCCGGCTTATTATCCACCACCGACATTACAGGTACCGAATTACGCTGAAGCTCCCCAGCCTGCTGCAAATCCATCACCGAATAACAATACGACGCAACAGGAAACAAAAACGGAAGAAGCGGCGGAGGATAATAATATAACGATCAAATCACCTATTGTCGGTACTTTTTACAAGTCCCCGTCTCCCGATTCAGATGCATTTGTTAACGAAGGTGACACCGTTTCAAAAGGTGACACTTTATGTATCGTTGAAGCGATGAAAATCATGAATGAGATCGATTCCGATTACTCGGGTAAAATTGTCAAAATACTTGTTGACGATGGTCAGCCTATTGAATTTGATCAACCGTTATTCATATTAGATCCTTCCTGATATTTCTATGTTTAAAAAAATATTAATTGCCAATCGTGGGGAAATAGCCCTTCGAATTATCAGAACATGTAAAGAAATGGGGATTAATACGGTAGCTGTTTATTCCACAGCCGACCGTGATAGTCTGCATGTAAAATTTGCTGATGAAGCCGTTTGTATTGGTCCACCACCAAGTAAAGATAGTTACTTAAAAATCCCACGATTACTCGCAGCAGCCGAAATTACGAATGCTGAAGCGGTTCATCCCGGATACGGATTTCTCTCTGAAAATGCGGAATTCTCTCGTATCTGTGAAGAACATGATCTGAAGTTTATCGGTCCTACCCCTCATATGATCGATACTATGGGAAACAAGGCAAAAGCCAAAGAAAACATGATCAAAAATGGTGTTCCCGTAGTACCGGGCAGTGAGGGTATTTTGGATGATGTTGAAGAAGCCGAAAAAACGGCTGAAGAAATTGGCTACCCGGTTATTTTAAAAGCATCTGCCGGTGGTGGTGGACGGGGAATGCGTATTGTAAATGACAAATCCGAATTGAAAGTCGCCTTCGATTCAGCTCGTGCAGAGGCCGATGCTGCTTTCAATAATCCGGATATGTATATGGAAAAATATATCTTGGATCCTCACCACGTTGAAATCCAAATACTCGGCGATGAACACGGTTATATCACCCATTTAGGGGAACGGGATTGCTCTCTGCAACGCCGGCATCAAAAGATAATGGAAGAATCGCCCTCTCCCCTTATGACGCCAGAATTGAGAGAAAAAATGGGAAATGCTGCTATTGCAGCCGCAGAAACAGTACATTATCAGGGAGCCGGAACAGTTGAATTTCTCGTCGATAAAGATTTAAATTTCTACTTCATGGAGATGAATACCCGAATTCAGGTCGAACATCCTGTGACCGAAGAAGTTACAAATTATGATATGATTCAGAATCAAATCGAAATCGCCGCTGGTATTCCTCTGGAAAAGAAACCCCTTAAAATGCGTGGTCATGCGATTGAGTGCCGAATCAATGCCGAGGATCCGGAACATAATTTCAGGCCTTCAGCTGGCCAAATCACCGTATTTCATCCACCAGGTGGACACAGTGTCAGAGTAGATACGCACGTTTACAGCGGATACGTTGTTCCACCTTATTATGATTCAATGATTGCAAAACTCATAGTAAGTGCACCCACACGTAAAGAGGCGATCGCACGTATGTCGCGCGCACTCAATGAATTTGTAATTGAAGGAATAAAAACAAATATTCCATATCATCTGCAATTAATGAAGGATCCCAATTTCATTAAGGGAGATTTCAATACACATTATTTAGAAAGTAAATTCAAATTTAATCCGGAATTAGTTTAATTAGTTGAATTATGAATTATCCTGAGGATTTAAAATATACAAGTGAGCACGAATGGGTGCGTGATAACGGAGACGGTACGGTAACCGTTGGTATAACTGAATTTGCTCAAAGCGAATTAGGCGATATCGTCTTTGTTGAATTAAATGACGAGGGAGACGAACTCGAACAGAATGAAACTTTTGGAACCGTAGAAGCTGTAAAGACGGTATCTGACTTATATGCACCGGTAACCGGTAAGATAACCGAATTAAATGAAGAGCTTGAAGATCATCCTGAGATTGTCAATGAAGATCCTTTTGGCAAGGGCTGGATGGTAAAAATGACGATGGAAGATACTTCACAGCTCGACAATTTAATGGATGCTGAAGCTTATCAAAAAATTATCGCATAATTTTGAATAATTTCATAAAAGCCGCTAATTATAAAATTAATTAGCGGCTTTTATTATATTCTATGGATTCATTGAACAGGTAACTTAACCCGAATTATTCACGCAACCAACAAGACAAAATACATATCATATTGTAAATTATTGTACTTATAATAAGTAAACCGACCCTCGATTTTGAGGACACTAAAAAGAACAGCGAAATTTGGCCGTGATCCGTGTTGAAATTAAAATTGCTTAACCAAGGCACCAAAGTGCCTTTCATGCGCATTTTTATCTCGAAAGCTTTCGGGACACGACTAAATTTCTTGGTGAATAATCCGGGTTAACATTAGCTCGATGTAATTATATGCATAAATGGTTTCATATACACGATTGGAAGATCTCTTACCCAAAAAGCGGGTTCGAGATGATGCCGCTAAGTGATTATTTTAAATTTCACCATCATTTATCGACCATTCGCGTCATTTCGACCGGAGGGAGAAATCTTCAGAGTGAAGTAGTCACTTAAAAACGTTGCTTAAAAAAATATTATATCGAACTCACGTTAACAACTTAATACTAACCTGCTTTTTAAAAGCAACATTCTTATTTCTCAACAGACATGCACGCACAACATGATGAATGGATCTTAATACTCGATTACGGTTCTCAATATACCCAACTGATAGCCAGACGGCTTCGGGAAATCAATGTATATTGTGAGATCCATCCATATAATTACGACCTTAATGAATTTAAAGACAATCCGCCTGATGGCGTCATTCTTTCGGGTGGACCCAAAAGTGTAGACGAACCTGATGCGCCCACTCTTAACACAGATGTTTTTAAATGGAACGTTCCGATTTTAGGTATTTGTTATGGAATGTTTCTGTTATCATTTGCAGAAGATCCGGATAGTGTCGAAAGTGCGGATCGACGTGAATTCGGCCGGGCGACATTACATATTGATGATAATTCGGATCTGTTTCAGAATTTTCCATCAAATTCAACGGTTTGGATGAGCCATGGCGATCATATCAGTAAATTACCTTCAACATTTGAGATTATTGCGCATACGACAAATACACCCGTTGCCGCCGTTAAACATCAGGTAAAGGATATTTTCGGAGTTCAATTTCATCCAGAAGTCGTACACACCAAGTTTGGAAAACTGCTTCTCGAGAATTTCGCACGCGATATCTGTAACCTATCCGGAGACTGGACTGCTAAATCTTTTATTCAAAAAAGTATTGATGAAATTAAATCGAAAGTTGGAAACAATAAGGTCATTTGCGGACTTTCCGGTGGTGTGGATTCAACAGTCACGGCTACTTTAATTCACCGGGCAATTGGAGATCAGTTACAATGTGTTTTTGTAAATAATGGCCTATTAAGGAAGAATGAATACGAAGATGTACTGAATCTTTATGAAAGAGATTTACATCTTCCGGTCGAAGGAGTCGATGCCTCTGATTTATTTCTAAATAAATTAGAAGGTATATTTGATCCCGAGAAAAAGCGTAAGATAATCGGTAATACGTTTATTGAAGTTTTTGATGAATATGTGTCTAATGATGACGGATACAAATTTTTGGCTCAGGGAACTTTGTATCCGGATGTCATAGAAAGTGTCTCATTCAAAGGGCCTTCTGCGACTATCAAATCTCATCATAATGTTGGCGGTTTACCTGATAAGATGAATATGGCACTTATTGAACCCATGCGGGAATTATTCAAAGATGAAGTTCGTAATGTAGGGCAGGAATTGAATATTCCGGAACATTTCATAAAACGTCATCCATTTCCGGGACCAGGTTTGGGAATCAGAATCATTTCTGATATCACCAAAGAGAAATTGGATATTCTCAGAGAAGCTGATACCATTTTCATCGATGAGTTAATTAAAAATGATCTTTATGATGAGGTATGGCAGGCATTTACCGTGTTATTACCCGTTCAAAGCGTTGGCGTGATGGGAGATTACAGAACCTATGAATTTACTGCAGGATTACGAGCCGTTACCAGCGTAGATGGTATGACGGCAGACTGGGCTCATCTCCCGCATGAATTCCTTGCTAAGGTTTCGAACCGCATTATTAACGAAGTCAGAGGAATTAACCGGGTGGTTTATGATATTAGTTCAAAACCGCCATCTACGATAGAATGGGAATAAAATATTGCGGTTTCAAACGATAACATTCAAACAATCACACTATTTAATCCGTTATAGGAATTAAATTTTCCATAACTAACAGGAGATCCTATGAGCTGTAATGGTTTAAAAAAATTATCATCATACAGTCTCTTTTCTATTTTTAATCATAACAGGAAGGCTTTACCAATTTTAAAATGGGTATCAGCAACGACCTTGCTAACATTAATCATATTAACAGGAAATGCTTTCAATGCTCAGGCACAACTCATTAATACAAACGTTCAAACGTTACCAAACAAGAGCAAGCATTTTCAGCAAGCCTTAAGCTTATATAAACAGAAGAATTATCAACAGGCACTATCCCTTTTTACGAAAATTGATAATGCTGCCGGTGAGCTTTTTGCCGGCAAAAGTAACTTTGCTCTGGGAAATTTTCTGCTTGCTAAAAGCTATTTATCCAAAGCAGCACAGTCTCCAAACTCCAAAGTACAAGATGAGGCAAATTATACACTTGCATTAAGCGATTTCCAGTTACATAATTATGCCCGGGAGCTCGATATTCTTCATCGGCTGATGAATCAATCACAAGCTTATGATATCCAGTCTGCTGCCAGGAAATTTTATAATGAGACCCTTGGCTTTTTGACTTTAGAACAACGTAAAAAGGTCTTTAGTGCTTCTGATATACCTGCCGTTCAGCGCGACGTAGTAACTTCTGTGTTTAATAAAGTAGATCGAAAAACGGCCGGTTCTCTGCTAAATGCTTTGAAATTACGTTTCAATAATACACCTGATTCCACCATAATCCAACAACTTGAAAATAAAGCTTCCACCTACAATAATTTTCCGGATTATGCTCCAAATCAGATACATGTAACAGCACCAGCCGGCATATCTTATAGTTTGGGGGTTGCATTACCAAAATTCGAGAAAGACACCCAGGAATATAAAGTGAGTCAGGCAATATATAATGGAATCCAGTTAGCGGTTGAGAAATTTAACAAAAGTGATTCCACGAAAAAAGTATTTATCCATTACCAGAATACTTTGAAAAACGACAGCCTGCCACAAGATATCATGACAGAATTATCCTGGAACGATCGAGTGGATATGATAATCGGTCCGCTCTACTCGGAAATGGCAGCTAAAATGGCACCTATGACTGAACAATATCAGATTCCTCTGCTCGCTCCTCTGGCTAATTCTGATTCCCTTAATTTTGATAATCCATATGTTTTTCAAGCTAATCCGACGTTTAAAGTTAGAGGAAAACAAATGGCTGATTTTGCTGTTAAGCAGCTTCATCTGGACACATTGGCCGTGATTACAAATCAAAATTCTCTTGGCATGCAAGAAGCTTTTGCATTTCGAGATGAAGCGGAACGTCTTGGTGCTAAAGTAAGATATTTCTTTTCTGATAACTTAGAAGCAAATGGATTTGATGTATCTAAATATACCCAATATTTCTCCACTGATTCGACTACCGTTGACAGTCTGCACATCAAACCCGTTCAAGGGTTGTATCTCCCGTTAACCGGTAACACGGCTCCCACTTTAATAAATCTTATCTTCACAGATCTGGAGGCACACAGAAGCAACGTTACCGTTTTAGGGTCACAAGAATGGTCTTTGGTTAATTTGGATCCTGAAAGCCTTAAAGAATTTAATATTTATTATTCAGCTATCAATATTCCCGATGAAACGCTTGACTCTGTAAAAGAATTCCGGGCCAATTATCGAAATCGATTTGGTATTGCTGCGAATAAATATGCCATTGTCGGTTACAATTGTGCAAAATATCTACTTGAAACACTTAACAGTGTTCAAAATCCAGCGTTGTTAAAAGAGGCTTTAAAGAATAATCATTCTTTTAAAGGTCTCAGCAGTCACTTTTACTTCGATGGCACACATATAAATCAAGCTGTAGAATTTTATAAAATGACCCCCAAAGGAAATATAAAAGTGGGCATTTCAAATTAGTTTTTCGAATTGAATACCCATATCCAATTCGGTTTTTTTAATTAACGTGAGGTTTGGATAAGAATCGCAGAGTTGTAATAATTACTTTGAGAATACGACCTGTGAAAATATGACCTATCTTGACGACGGACGACGGACCATCGACGACACAGAGCTGTTTTGATGC